>Ga0210021_1003825_pt1 | contig 11884 bp, 11 predicted proteins | sample CryGeymeta201517_FD_183981 | JGI IMG/M metagenome (GOLD analysis project Ga0210021, IMG submission 183981) | Groundwater microbial communities from Crystal Geyser aquifers in Utah, USA - Crystal Geyser metaG 2015-17 (SPAdes) (version 2) | ecosystem: Environmental > Aquatic > Deep subsurface >... | reverse complement strand
TTCGCTTACCCAATAGTTAATGTTAGCTTTGTTTGCTTCTATTAATTCTTTGCTTCCATCAGTACTTCCACCATCAATTACCAAGAATTCAAACGCTTTATAGGTTTGGGTTACAACACTTTTTAGCGTACGTTCTAAACCAACTTTGTCGTTGTAGTTTATGGTTATTATAGATAGTATAGGATTAAAAGATGTCATTAAATTTGTTTAGCAATAAAGGTTTCAACATCAAAAAAATGTTGTTCAATTTTTTGTAATTGTTCTTTTGGTAAATCCCACCATTTTATTTGGAGTAATTTTTTTATTGTTTCATCATCAAATCTATATTTTTTTATTTGAATAGGAGAACCAACAGCTATAGCATAAGGAGGAATATTTTTAGAAACTACACTCCCAGCACCAATAACAGCTCCATCGCCTATGGTTACGCCATCTAAAATGATTACATTCATTCCTATAAAAACATCGTTACCAATAACAATAGGTTTAGTTTCTTCTATTTTATTTTCGTTACTTAATGAAATTCCATTTTGTTTAAGGGTAGAATAAAACATGGGATGGGTTGAAATTCCGTTGGTAGGATGAATTCCCCAACCACAAAGAAAATTTGGACCTATGGAGCAAAATTTTCCTATTGTTGTATTATTAATGTTTGCGTTTTGAGCCGCATAACTATAATTTCCTATAATTGTGTTAAATAATATTCCTGGAGGATAAACTTTACAATTAGCTCCTAGGTAGCTGTTAATTAAGTTTGGTTCGTGCTTATTTTGTTGCGTAACTTCAACTATTGCTTGCTTTACATCAGGAAATAGCTTAAAAAACAAATGTCTTATTTTTTGTTTAATTTTTTCTTTAACTGTTGGTTCAGGTTGGTTATTATGCTGTTCGTTTAAGTTGTTATAAAATGCTTTAATTATCTTTTCAGCAGTTTCATTTTCTTTTAATGTTATGGTATTTACCTGAATTGACGAAGCTAATGCTGGGTTAACAAAAGCATTAGTAGTACCGTTGTGCACACCGGTATTGTCAAAACCAATATTATCTACCAAAGAGGTTGATGGAAATAAAGTATATCCATTTTTTAGAAAAACAGAAACATGCCATTTAATGAACCATGTATTTAATTTTCCAGAAATATTATGTGCTAGCTGACTGCTTAAATACCCGCTACTAAATTTATCAATTTGAGTAAGTTGTTTGTTTTTTAAAAGGATTTTCCATAATTGCAAAGCATTTGGATTAAAATATTGCCAAGCTCTTTGCCAAGTAGCCCAGCCCCAACATAATGTTACGTTATAAAAAAATGTTTCAGGAAGTTGTTGTTGGTGTGGGTACATAAAACCAGAAATATGCATTACATTTTCGTTGTTTTCATAGCATTTTAGTGCATCGTTCATGTATTTTAAAAAACCTTTAGAGGTTACAATATCATCTTCTAAAACAATTATTTTTCCATGCTCATTTATTATTTCAGAAACTCCATCAATTATTGAGTTTGCTAATCCTTTGTTTTTTTGTTGTTCTATAACAACTACTTCTTTAAACCTATGTTCTTTAGTTGCAATAGATTTCACTGTATTAATTTTTTCTAATTCTTGCTCGGTTGCTAATGGTTTTGCTCCATCACAATAAATGTATAATATACTTTCTTTAGCTTCATTATTTAATGCTAACGCATCAAGTACTTGTTGTGTGTGCTCAGGGCGGTTGTAGGTAAATAAAACTATGGGAGCTAATTTTTTATCCATAATAAAGTTAGTGTTTTTATAAAGAAGTTGCGTATTTATATCGCTCTGTTGCAATAATGGTTGATCCTTTTACTCCTTCATAATATCCTTCATAAAAGTTAATTTTATTTTGTTCTAAAATGGATTTAATTTCTTTGCAAGTTTCAAATTCGCCTTTTCTGTTTGTGTCGTCAAACAAAATAATAAATTGCTGTATTGGAGTAAACTTTTTCACTAAACTAATGATGTCATAACGTGAAAAATGTTCCGAACCAAAAGGACCATCAACAAGATAAAAATCGAATGTTTCGGAAATTTCTTCAGCAAAATTAGTGTACCCATTTACTTTAAAGCTGTTTACTTCTTGTTGTTCTAGCGGTAGTACCTTTATTGTTGAATTTTTTGACAAGGTAAATTTTTGGTTAAAAGCAGTTGCCCAATTTTCATCTTGTTCAATAATAAGATGCGTTGATTCGATTAAATAATTATCTAAATAAGCAGAAATTACTTTTGAAGATTCACCTAACCCTAATTCTAAAATTTTTTTAGGTTGATAATCGTTTAAAATTCTATTTAAAACATAAAAAAAAGAATAGTTTCCGGCCCATCTACCAATGTTTAAAGGCAATTCTTCCAACCATTTTTTTCCTCGAATACTATCGTGATAAATAGCAGCCCATTCTACTTCTTTTGTTTGTTTTTTTGAACTTTCTATTTCATTTATAATTAAATGTTGATTAGCCTCTACTTGTTTTAGATATTTTTTGAGTTTTTCTATCATGGTTAGTTAATTTTAAAATTTAACAACACCGAACCTTGGTTTGCAGGAACAACCTTTCCTGAACCATAATAATCTTTTTCGGCAACGGTAAAAGGCAAAACACCTGTTATCCAATCGGCAATTTCGTTATTAATTTCACAAAAAATATTCAAATTATAATCTCCAGGAGCCAATGGTAAATTGAATATCACAAAGGAAATTTTTTTATTTTTTATATCAAAATTTGTTGGTAATGTTTGGGACGAAACCCAAGCAACTCTATCTCCTAAGTAATTATTAATCCCAATATCAATCCTGAAATTCAACACTTTTTCGATATTCAAATCATATTCTAAATCTAAAGCAACATCCTTAAAAGTTTCAATAATTCCATTTTGAGTTTCTATACCTTTAATATTACCTTCTTTAAATAATAAGCTACCGTTCCCTTGTCGATTTTCAATTTCAGAAAGTTTAGTAAAATTTCTATTTTGAGAGGATAAATAATGTGTAATTACATCATTTGTTTCTCCATTAAAAATAATTTTCCCGTTTTCTAACAAAATACTCTTTGGGCACAAATTCTGAACAGCTGCCATATTATGGCTCACAAACAATACTGTTCTGCCATTGTCTCCGCTCGAAATATCTTTCATTTTTCCGATGGCTTTTTTCTGAAATTCGGCATCACCTACAGCCAACACTTCATCAACAATTAAAATATCGGGTTCTAAAAAAGCCGCAACTGCAAAAGCCAAACGAACTGTCATTCCGCTACTATAGCGTTTTGTTGGCGTGTCAATGTAGCGTTCGCAACCTGAAAATTCGATAATCTCATCTAATTTGCTTTCAATTTCTTTTTTGGTCATTCCTAAAATTGCACCATTCAAAAATACATTTTCTCTTCCTGTTAGTTCAGGGTGAAAACCTGTGCCAACTTCCAATAAAGAAGCAATTCTCCCATCAGATTTTATAGTGCCTGTTGTTGGGCTTGTTACTCTCGATAAAATTTTTAGTAAGGTTGATTTTCCTGCCCCGTTTTTACCAATAATTCCAATTACATCGCCTCGCATAACATCAAAACTGATGTCTTTTAGCGACCAAACGTAATCCGATTCACCTTTTGTACTTCTGTCGTTGCTTTCGCCTATTTTTAAAAAAGGGTCTTCTTTTCCTCTCACTAAATACCACCAACGAGTTAAATCATCGGCAATGGTGCCAGTGCCAACTATTCCCAAACGATATTGTTTAGAAATGTTTTCAACTTTTAATATAATTTCGTTTTTGCTCATTAAATGGTATCTATAAATCTTTTTTCTGTTCTGTTAAAAATTACTAAGCCAAGCAAAAAGGTTACAATAGTTACTGTTACGGTATAAATTATCCAATTTAGGGATATTACTCCCGAATTTAGCAACATATAGCGTGATGTTTCTATGATGTGAGCCATTGGGTTAAATTCAACTATCCACGAAAGTGTAGGTAATTTTTCTTGTATTAAACTTAACGGATAAGCAACTAAAGATAAGTACATTAACAATTGAACACCAAATTGCAATAAAAAAACTAAATCTCTATATTTTGTTACCATAGAGGAAATAATCATTCCTAATCCTAAGCTAAAAAATCCCATAGTAATAACTAAAATTGGAAAAAACACGATGAGTTTATTTGGCGAAACTTCAACACCATTTGCGGTGTAGTATATATAAAATGTAACAAAAACAATGAGCTGAATACAAAATTTTATGAGGTTAGAAAGTACTACAGACAAAGGCAATATTAACCTTGGGAAATAAACTTTTCCAAAAATGTGTTGGTTACTTTTAAACGTATCCGATGTGGCTAACAAACAGTCTTTAAAGTAATTCCAAATAGTAATTCCTGCTAAATTGTATAAAAATGGAGGAATTCCATTTGTGTCTATATTAGCAACATTATTAAAAATTATGGTAAAAATTACAGCTGTGAAAAGCGGTTGAATTAAATACCAAAGTGGACCTAAAATGGTTTGTTTGTAAATGGTAACAATATCTCGTTTAATAAAAAGCATTAACAAATCACGATAATTCCAAACTTCTTTCAAATTTAGCTCTATCACGTTGCTTTTGGGCGAAATGATAAATTTCCAATTTTTGTTAGCGTTAATTTTCTCTTGCATTTGTTTGGTTGGAATTGTTGTTCATTTTTTTACAAAAGTATTTTTGTTTATTAGAATTTACAAATTAACACATTCTCACAATGATAGAACGCATCCCGATTCCGATAGCTATCGGAACTATCGGGACACGGATTTAGCAAGTTTTCGCTGATTTTTCATTTTCAAATCTTCAAATTTACACATCTTCATCTGAATTTCTAAAAATATCTAACACGGTATTAACAATAATAGCTAAATCGAACAGAAAAGACCAATTTTTTATGTAAAAAAAGTCCATTTTTACTCTGTTTTTTAATTTTTCGAAATCGTCTGTTTCGCCTCTGTAGCCTTTTGTTTGAGCCAAACCTGTAATGCCAGGTTTGATTTTATGCCGAAACATGAAGGTTTCTAATTCGTTTGAAAACTCTTCGGTATGTTTGAGCATGTGTGGTCGGGGGCCGACAACCGACATGCTTCCAATCAGTACGTTGAAAAATTGAGGCAATTCATCTAAATTCATGTTTCGTAAAAACCTACCAACAGATGTTATTCTATGGTCTTGTTTGGTTGCTTGTTTAACATCTGAATCATCATTCACAACCATTGAACGAAGCTTGTAGCACACAAAAGTTTTGTTTCCTCGTCCTGTTCTTTGCTGCTTAAAAAATACAGGTCCTTTTGAGTTTAGTTTAATGATAATAGCCAAAATAGGAATTAACCAACTTAGCAATAAAACAATTACAAAAAATGAAAAAAGAACATCAAAAACACGTTTGATAATTTGATTTTGAGCATTATCTAAAGGAGTGGAAACAACACTTAAAATAGGAATTAAATCAAAATGTTCTAACTCTAATGTTCTAAATAAAATGCTTCTAAAATCGGCAATTAAACGCATTTTAATAAAATTATCTTCAGCATAATTCATTATATCAACTAGGGTGTAATGGTCTATAGATGACATTGTATAGAAAATTTCATGAATGGTATTTTCGGTGCTGAATTTTTTTATTTCGCTATGTAATTGCAATGTTTCATAGTGCTTAGGTTCGTAAATTTTTAGTACACGAAATCCTAACTCAGGATGGTTGTCGATATAGGCTTTTAGTTGAATAGGATTGTCTTCATTAGCAACAATAATAATGTTTCGGTAGTTAAATCCTTTTTTTCTAAACCAACGCAAAAATAACACAAAAGCTATTTTCCATACAAACAAAGAAATGGCTAAAATACTGTACATCAATACCAATAACTCCCTAGAATATCGGTTGGATTGTTCAAATACATAAAAGGCAAACACTAACAAAATATGGAAAAACAAAACGGTATAAGTTACCCTAAGTACTTGGTGGAACTTTGTTGTTCGTTTTAATTTGTATGGTTTAATAATAGAAGTAACAAGAACCCATATTACATTTATATAAAATAACATGGATAAAAATGGAGGGTGAAATGCTCCAAATTTGATGTGGAAAGCAACAATGTAGGCAATGTTAAGTAGTGCAACATCTCCAAAAATGTTTAAGAATTTGATATACCTTGAGTAGCGTGTCAAAATTTGGTTAGAGCATTATTTTTTTAAAATTCATAGAGCCAAACAACAAAGATAGTAAAATTACTGAATAGAAAATTTGTTACTGTTCAGGTAGCTAATTTTTTCGCTATCAATGTTATTGTGAACTTGACCCTATAACCGTTAGGATGAGGCTTTAATATGTCGTTCCTACGGAACTACTTTTTGTTATCGTTTCTTAGCAACAGACTAAAGTCTGTTGTTACAATATGTCCGTTCCTACGGAATTCTTTTATTACTACAAAGAACCATAGGTTCGATTGTTTCGTAAGGTTGGACTGAAGTCCAACCAAAAAACCTCAACGGTAATGTAAGAGCAGTAGGCTCGATTCATATTTTTATGTTGTTGATATAAAACACATTAATCTACATGAGTAATAACGAAAATTTCATAAAAAAAGCCCCGAAAATTTATTTTCGGGGCTTTTAAATTTATACCAAAAAGAAAATTATTTTCTTTCTTCTTTTTCTAAGTCAGCTTTTAAGTTAGATAATGCATCTAAATCACCAAGTGTGGTTTTTTCGATATTATCGTTCACTTTTTTCACTGCACTTGCATTTGAAGTTGGTTTGGCTTTTGTTTTTGAAGCAGTTTTATTAGATGGTTTAGCTTCATCTTCACTTTCTTTAAACAATTGAGTGTGAGATAAAACAATTTTCTTAGCACCTTTGTTAAATTCTACAATTTTAAAGGAAGCTTTTTCATCTAAAGCTAAGAAAGAACCGTCTTCTTTTTCTGCATTTTTCTTAGTAACAATACCCTCAACACCATATTGTAATGAAACAATGTACAGTCCTTTTGGAGTGATTTCGGAAACTGTTCCTTCGTGTGTTGAACCTAATTCAAAAACAGTTTCGAAAACATCCCAAGGATTTTCTTCTAATTGTTTGTGTCCTAAGCTTAATCTTCTGTTGTCTCTGTCAATTTCTAAAATTACCACTTCAATTTCATCACCTAATTTAGTGATTTCAGATGGGTGATTAATTTTTTTAGACCAAGATAAATCAGAAATATGAATCAATCCATCAACGCCAGATTCTAATTCAACAAAAACACCAAAATCAGAAATGTTAGAAACTTTTCCTTTGTGTTTAGACTCAACACTGTATTTAGATTCAATATTTTCCCATGGGTCTGAAGAAAGTTGTTTAACACCTAACGACATTTTTCTTTCTTCTCTGTCAAGAGTTAATACTTGAGCTTCAATTTCTTGACCAACTTTAAAAAATTCTTGTGCTGGTTTTAAATGATTGCTCCAAGTAATTTCAGAAACATGAACTAAACCTTCAACACCTGGAATTACTTCTATGAAAGCACCGTAATCAGCAACAACAACAACTTTACCTTTTACGGTATCACCAACAGCTAATTTAGCATCTAGTTTATCCCATGGATGTTCGTGTAATTGTTTAACACCTAATGCAATTCGTTTTTTATCATCATCAAAATCTAAGATAACAACATTGATTTTTTGATCTAATTCTAAAATTTCATCTGGATGATTAATTCTTCCCCAAGATAGGTCAGTTATATGTATTAATCCATCAACACCACCTAAATCAACAAAAACACCATAAGAAGTAATGTTTTTAACAACACCTTCTAATACTTGTCCTTTTTCTAATTTAGAGATGATTTGAACTTTTTGTTGTTCTAATTCAGCTTCAATTAACGCTTTGTGAGAAACAACGATATTTTTAAATTCTTTGTTGATTTTCACCACTTTGAATTCCATTACTTTATCTACATAGATATCGTAATCTCTAACTGGTTTAACATCAATTTGTGAACCTGGTAAAAATGCCTCGATACCAAATACATCAACAATAAGTCCTCCTTTTGTTCTGCATTTTACGTATCCTTTAACTATTTCTTGTGATTCTAATACTTCATTTACTCTATCCCAAGCTTTTAATGCTCTTGCTCTGCTGTGTGATAGTATTAATTGTCCGTTTTTATCTTCTTGATTTACAACAAAAACTTCTACTTTATCGCCTTCTTTTAAATCTGGGTCATATCTAAATTCAGAAATTGAAATTACTGCTTCAGATTTAAAACCTATATTAACAACTACATCTCTGTTTGTTTTAGCAACAATAACACCTTCTAAAATTTCTTCGTTTGCAATTGATTTAAGTGTTTCATCATACACTTCTTGCATAGAAGCTTTTTCTGCTGGAGTGTACGTTTCTTCGTATTTACCAATTCTATCCCAATCAAAATCAGCAAGAGGTTTAACTTCTGTTTTTACTTTAGCAACTGGTTTGTATTTTTCTTTTGCAGCTTCCTTCGTACCTGAGGCGGACACGGTTTTAGAAACTTTAACTTCTGCTTCTTTTTCAACTTCAGCAACAACATCAACTTTTTCTTCTTTTTTTGTTTTTTTTGTTTCAGGAGCTTCTTCAGTTGTCTTTTTTGTAGTTTTTTTAGCTACTACTTTTTTTTCTTCTTTGCCTTCTTCGGCAGACTTTTCTTTGTCAGTCATTTTTTTAATTTTTGTATCTCATCTTAAATCAGCATAAACGAGAGAGAGTTAGTTTAACTGTGTGCTGAAAAACAGTCGTTTTTTTAAGGGTTGCAAAAGTAGGAATTATTTTGTGAATAGCTATGATTATACTTAAAATAATCTTTTTTTTAGTACTGAATTTCCTCTTCCCGATAGATTATCGGCATGAGAGGAGAAGATGTTGTTCGAAGTAGCCATAGCAGCGAGAATACAACATCAGAGGTGTGTTATTTTGCTCTATAGCCATTCAGGAGCCCTGATGGCTATCGGGATTGTTGATTATTGGCAATAGTGTTCCAAATAAGAACATGAGTTAAGTTTGAAAGGAAAGTATAAAAACTCTGCATTGTAAGCTATTTTTTATACATTTGAATTAAAAATTAGCGATGCTTTAAATCTTCAGTAAAAAAAAAACACTACTCTTGAAAATAAGACTTTGGACATATTTACTAATTGGAATACTCATTTTGAGTTTTGTTGGTATTTGGGGTTTTAATAAACTTAACTTTAATACAGAATTAAATGTTGGGCAGCAAGTTGACTGCTTAAATGGTGTAGTTGTTTATTATAATGGTAGAGTTGGTAATGTAACTGGAAGAAATACGACAACTACAGGCTATAATTTAGGTTTGAAATATCAATGTGTTGAATTTGTGAAACGGTATTATTATGAATATTTGAAACACGAAATGCCAGATAGTTATGGACACGCAAAGGACTTTTTTAACACAACGTTAGCGGATGGAAAGTATAATAAACAACGGAACTTAACTCAATATACTAACACAAGTCAAACGAAACCAAAAGTTGACGACCTATTGATATTTGACGGAACAACTTTTAATAAATATGGACATGTTGCAATAGTTTCAAAAGTTATGGATGATGAAATTGAAATTATACAGCAGAATCCTGGCCCGAATGGAAAATCAAGAGTTACTTTTAAACTTAAAAATAAAAACGGTGAATGGACAATTAAAAATGACCGAATTTTAGGATGGTTAAGAAAATAGATAAATTACTCATGGAAAAATCTACTCTTCTATTAATTTTATTATCACTTTGAAAAAGAGAAAATTACTTAGTCAAAGACATCCCTTCTTATACTTCATAGCTGTATGGACGAGACGAATTAAGCGTTATGCTGATTGGTTTTTTGATAATAAAAAATACGCAAAAATTCGAACACTGGAAAAGCTTGATTTTAGAGTGAAAAAACATCAATCTGTTTTATTAAAAAAACTTGGTGATAGCAATATGCAGTTGCAGATTAACAAAGTTACCAACTTGAAAATTGCAACGAAACAAATTAATGGCATTTTAATTCGCCCAGGAGAAACTTTTTCATTTTGTAAACTTGTTGGATTACCTACAAAACGAAAAGGATATTTACTTGGAATGGAACTATCTTTTGGAAAAGCAAAGGCAAGAGTTGGTGGTGGAATTTGTCAAATTTCAAATTTAATTCATTGGCTTGTTATTCATAGTCCGTTAACAGTAACTGAACGCCATCATCATTCATTTGATCCATTTCCAGACAATGGAAGAGTTTTACCATTTGGTAGTGGTGCAACAGTTTTTTATAATTATCGTGATTATCAATTTTCAAACAACACCGACCAACCTTTCAAATAAATTTATTGTTTACAGACAAATGTTTAGAAGGAGAACTTCGTATTGACACCGAACTTGACTATGCTTACCATGTGATTGAAAAAGACCATCAATTTGTAAAAATTAATGGACAGTTTTATAGAAAAAATGAAATTTGGCGTAACAAAATTTTAAAGTTTAAAAGCGGACAAATTGTTCAAACAGAACTAATAACAAAAAACTTTGCAAGAGTAACATATACTCCAGAACAGTATATAGAGGAAGAAAACTAGCAAAATTTCTCAGAGGTTGAAATTTACTCTACAGTCATTCAGGAGGAACCTTGTTGGGTAGTAGCAATGATGCCTCAAAAACCAACATGAGCAAACTTGAATCTACCAGCTCTGATTTGTAAGCTATTTTTTTTATATTTTGGGAAATTTTTGACAATTTAATGAGTTTTTTTGACAAAAATGAAACATATTTCATACTTTTGCACAATATTATTATGGCAACACCAATTAAAATAACGCCCACACTACGTGGTAAACAATCTTACAACTTCAATGTTAAGATTGCCGAAACCTCTATAAATCGGGAGACTAAGGAGACTAAAGAGCGTATTTCTACAATTGTCGAAAAAGTATTGTTGAAAAAAAACTCCAAATAACCTATTGTGTCTTTAACAGATTTTGATTTTGAGCTTCTAACAGAAGAATTCGATTTATCGAAATTTGATTGTGATGATCAAGACATTAATGAATTTCTAAAAGAAGATGCTCTAAACTATCAGAGAGAGCAGATGGCAAATACATACATATTTCATCAAGGAAAGGAGGTTAAAGCATTTTTTAGTATTCTAAATGATTGTCTTCATGATAAGGGATATGAACCAAATGTTTGGAATAAATTTCATCGAAAACGAATACCTAATTCAAAAAGAATCAAGCATTATCCAGCAGTAAAAGTTGGAAGACTTGGCGTTTGTAAAGAACTTCAAGGCTCAGGTGTCGCATACGAGTTAATGGATTTTATTAAGGGATATTCTATAATGGAACTTAAACCAGCGTGTCGCTTATTACTTTTAGACGCTTACAATAAACCTAAGCAAATTAAATATTATACCCAAAACGGATTTATCTTTCTTGATGAAAGAAATGTAAAAGATACTACACGACTTATGTATTATGATTTAATACAGTTAAAATAGAATCTCATTTTATCTAATTTGTCGATGTGTTAGTTACCATCTAAAGCACGAAGTGTAACTAATAATCCAACAAATTTCCTATGGCTTTCGCTACTTTATCTCCATTAGGTAATAACGTAGCTTCTAAAATAGAGTTTAACGGAATAGCAGGAGTATCTATCGAACCAACAATTTCTATAGGAGCATCTAAATATCTAAAACAGTTTTTCTGAATACGAGCAGCCAACCCTAGTGTGAAAGAATTTTCTATAGATTCTTCAGTAACCAGTAGTACTTTGTTGTGCTTTTTGGTGGCTGCATACATCGCTGCTTCATCCAAAGGGTTAAGTGTTCTTAAATCAATAATTTCTACCTGACCTTTAAACTGTTTA
>Ga0210021_1003822_pt1 | contig 11892 bp, 8 predicted proteins | sample CryGeymeta201517_FD_183981 | JGI IMG/M metagenome (GOLD analysis project Ga0210021, IMG submission 183981) | Groundwater microbial communities from Crystal Geyser aquifers in Utah, USA - Crystal Geyser metaG 2015-17 (SPAdes) (version 2) | ecosystem: Environmental > Aquatic > Deep subsurface >... | reverse complement strand
GTAGAAATCATAAGCAGAAAGTTAGTTAAATGTTTGACTTTTAGATACTTAAATATACTAATTTTTCTGCTTTTTCTTTGAATAAAACATGACTTTTCTGCTCTTTTTTATGTCGAACTCACGTTAAATAATGCCCAAACAGCAATTGATAACAGGCCCTCTACATTAAATGTGCGCATGTTTATTTTTTTAGGACAGTAACTCTTTCTTTTTGAATTAAATAATTATTTCAAATAAACATTTTAAAAAGGCAGTCATTTAAAATACTGCCTTTTTTAATTTTGTCATTTTGAATTCAATAGATCTTTACACAATTATATATCGAAAATCACCCTTCAATGACTTTCAAATTCAAATTTACATAGTATATCATACTTTTAATGACTCTTCCTGAAATGATTTGGGCTAAATCCAGTTTTGTTTTTGAATAATTTACTAAAATGTTGTGGATATTTAAATCCTAAAGAATAGGCAATCTCACTAATCGATTCATTTGAATTTAATAAATTGATTTTGGATCTGTTAACTATATATAGATGAACATGCTCTATAAAACTTTTTCCAGTTTCCTTTTTTAATAAATCGCTTAGATATTTTCCGGACATATTTAAAGCTTTCCCACATTCATCCAATGAAGGAATTCCTATGTCAATATGCTTATTGCCATCAAAATATTGTTTTAAATATTTCTCAAATTTTGAGTGGTAATCCTTATTAAAATTAGTTCTGCTTAAAAACTGACGGTCGTAAAACCTTTGACTATACTTTAGAATAGATTCCAAATGGTGACAAATAATATCTAAGCTGTGTTCGTCTTGCTGTTGGTTCAGTTCATATTCAATTTTGTTAGCAAATTCCTTTAATATTAATTTTTCTTCTTCAGATAAGTGCAAAGCTTCACAAAACTCATAATCAAAAAATGAATAATTAGAAATTGCATTCCCTAGGCTTGAATTTTGTATTAAATCTGGATGAAATACCACAGACCATCCTGCCAAATCTGGTTCTTCAGTATTGGAAGGAATTATAACCTGTCCGGGAGATATAAAAACCATGGTTCCTTCATCATAATCATAATGATTTCTACCATATTGTAAAATGCATTTAAGACCTTCCTTTAGTGCTATAATATACAAATCACTTACCATTCGGATATCTTCAATGGACAAACTTTTTTGAGGTCTATTTTTAACTACGGAAATTAAGGGATGTGAAGGTTTATCAATACCTAACATCGCATGAATATCGGCGACGCTTTTTATGTTGATTATTTTAGTCATTTCTGATGGACACAATATATACCGATATAATAATTATTTCAAACCAAGAATTTAACAATTGGTGTTTTATATTATAAAATTTTATTCTGAAAATGAGTTTGCAATTTAGAAAATATTGCTAAAATAAATGCTTTAAAAATTTGAAAATCTCAACAAAATCTAAAAAAGCATTCTAAAAAAAACGGCAATATCCTACCATTCGAAGTTGAAAAAAATAAGCCCCGTTAAATTATCAATAAGTCATGGTCTCATCATTTATTTAGATTGAAATATAGGTTGGTTCCAATAATTTACTTTAGCGTTCCTCTTGGACCTTCCCATCAGTATATAAAGCACATTACAATGTATTGCACCTATTTTTTATACCCTATTGATATAAAATCAAACATCCAAAATTTTAATTTGAACCAATTTTACAAATTATTGAACCTAAGTTAAAAGAAAAACATTTTTTTATGTTCCAATTTTGCCATGTTGATATGGTATTTAAAAAACTTAAAATTATGAATGAATTTAAAGCCAAATACGGAGATTATGCTCTTATAACAGGGGCTTCATCTGTCATAGGTGAAGAATTTGCAAAACAACTTGCAAGCAAAGGTCTTAACCTAATATTGATAGCCAGAAGTAAGGATAAACTAGAAGAATTGCCTCACTTAAGATAATTTTCAGTTATAATACATTAAAGTAGCTCTCTTACGCTATCATTATTAAATGTGTTTAAAAAAAGTGTGAAATTTTTAAGAAATTGCCTTCATTAATTCACTTATTACAGAATAAAACCATAAAAATAAATAGTATATCAAAATGATATTTTACATTTAAATTTTGGAAAATAAATTTAGAATCGAAATAAACTGAAACAGTATTTATTTGAATAAAATTATTGTGATTCCTACACTTTAATTCTTAAAGTTAATGCTTTTTTTAAATTATAGGTAATTACGGATAATCAAAACAAATTAAAAACAAATTTGCTTTTTGAATTTTCTTGTCAAATAAAACTTAAGTCTAGTGGTTAACTATGATATAAAATGGTTGAATTTGAACTAATTCAGTTCGTTTTCTGAATAGAATAACAATCTTTTAACCTTTGCATATCCTCACCTACCTTTCGTTCTATAACCCTAGCATAAATTTGGGTGGTTACAATTTTGGTATGTCCTAACATTTTAGACACAGTCTCAATAGGAACCCCATTGCTCAAGGTTACTGTTGTTGCAAAAGAATGACGAGCCATGTGGAAAGTAAGATTCTTGGAAATACCACACAAATCAGCTACCTCCTTTAGATAGCTATTTAATTTTTGATTTGACATATGTGGCATCAAGCTGTTTTCAAATTTTGTTCTAGGATGATCTTCATACTTTTTTATCAATGATTCAACAACCGGCAACAAAGGTATTTTTACAGGAGTCTTTGTTTTCATCCTTTCCGTCATTATCCAATGATTCCCGTCAATTCCTATTTGGATATTATCTCTTTTAAGCTTCATAATATCTACATAGGACATTCCTGTATAACATCCGAAAACGAACAGGTCCTTTACTGTCATAAGTCTTTCTAAACTGCAATTCAAGTTCTCAATTCTTTGAAGTTCTATTTCAGTAAGAAATTCACGCTCTTTCTTCTCCAGTTTTGGCTTGAACTGGACAAAAGGATCACGGTCAATCCATTCCATATTATAAGCAAGAGTTATCATTTTCCTTAATCTTTGGATATGCTTCATTGCAGCATTGTTGCCTATCTTGCCTTGTGAAGATCTCGATTGATAGCCTCTTAAGAAACTCTCAAGACCAATGATAAACCCATAGTCTAAATTTTGTAGGTACAAATCTGAAACTTTGTACTTTTCATTTAAGTATGCCAAAATATGTTTCTGGGTAGTTTTGTAATGCCCCATGGTATTGGCTTTTAGTTTATGGGCCATAACCTTATTGTGATAATCAAAGATATCGTTAAGAAAATAATGCATTTTATCCTCTCCCAAATATCTCGCCTTGATCAAGTCTGCTGTAAGCACTCTTTTTTCTGCCTTTAAATCACGATAGCACTGGACTATCCCCGATTTTACTTCATCTAGGTATAGATTAATCTCTTTAGTAGATGGACTATTCCCCCTTACTTTTTGGGATTTGGGATCCCAAGCTCCAATATCTACTTTATGCTTTAGACTGAAATTGACCCTTTTTCCGTTTACTGTAATTCGGGCATATATCCCTGTTTGATTGTTTATTGCCCGCTTGGCATAAATCCAAAAAAGTACCGAAAAGGTTAAAGAAGTACGCATAGTTGTCGTCTTTTGATTATTAAACATTCATTGAGACGAAAGTCAAATCAACTATAACAAGGGTTGTTCTAAAATCTAGGTTTAATTTTTAACTATGTTGACGATTAAAAATAAACTGTTGACGATTTGTTGACATTTAAAGTTAAATATTATATTTTAAAATATAACCCTAAAAACGATAAAACCCCGCTAATCATATAATTAGCGGGGTTTTGATTTTAAATGATGCTTTAAAAAGCGGTCTGGACGGGACTCGAACCCGCGACCTTCGCCGTGACAGGGCGACATTCTAACCAACTGAACTACCAGACCGTTGCTTTATTGCGGTTGCAAATATACACGCCTTTTTTTACATGTCAAACGTTTTTTGGTATTTTTTGTTTATTATTTTCTTTAAGCAAATTTTTGCCGTTCTATCATGTAGGTTGTAAGAATATTATTAAAATTTTTATTAATATCTGCTGCTTCATATTTTATTTTGTATTGCGCGCATTTTAATTTTAAGGCTTCAAAATAATTATTGACTGCCGTATGATAATTTTCTTTAATGTTATCTGCATATAAATTAATATAATTACCCGTCTCTACATCTACAAATCGTTTTGGCTTATTATCAAAATTAAAATCCAATTCTTTGTTTTTATCAAACACATGAAATAAAATAACTTCATGTTTATTATACTTTAAATGACGAAGTGCTTCAAACAATTTGTCTTCTTCTACCGATGACTGAAACATATCAGTAAATAAAAATATAAGGGACCGTCTATGGATTTTTTCAGCTATTTCATGAAGGTACTTATAGGTATCGGTCGCTTTTTCTTCCGCTTTTGGTTTAACAACTTCATTAAGCTGATTTAATAACATTTGATGATGTCTCTCACTGCCCTTCTCAGGCGCATAGTACTCATATGAATCACTGTAAATACTCAACCCTATAGCATCTCTCTGTTTCTTTAAAATATGCATTAAAGAAGCAGATGCCAAAGCTGAAAAAGCTATTTTATTAAGATGATTAATATCAAAAGTTCCCATTTTAGGATAATGCATGGAGCTGCTATTGTCAATAATAAGATGACACCTTAAGTTAGTTTCATCATCATATCGCTTGGTATACAATTTATCTGTTTTAGCAAATAGCTTCCAATCAATATGGCGCGTACTTTCTCCTTGATTATAAATTTTGTGTTCAGAAAATTCAGCAGAAAACCCATGAAACGGACTTTTATGCATGCCTGCAATAAACCCTTCTACCACTTGTTTTGCGAGTAGTTCAAGATTTTTAAATCCGCTTACTTTATTTAGTTCTTGCTGTAAGTTCATAAGCTTCATCTGGTCTTCTCTAAGAAAGAACAAATATTATTTGGTATGTTTTCTGATATTTATAAAATTGTTCTTAGGGATTACCCTTTGGGGTTTAGTTCAATTAAATGATTCCATCAACAATACCATAAGCAACAGACTCTTGTGCTCCCATCCAATGATCTCTATTAAAATCTTTCATGACTTTTTCAAAAGGCTGGCCACAATTATCTGCTAAGATATGGGCACTTAATTCTTTGGTTATTATAATTTCCTTGGCCGTAATTTCAATATCACTGGCTTGACCACGAGCGCCTCCACTGGGTTGGTGAATCATGACCCTAGCATGAGGTTGTATAAAGCGTTTGCCCTTTTGACCTGCCGATAATATTAGAGAGCCCATAGATGCTGCAAACCCAGTACAAATGGTTGAAACCTGACTTTTTAAGGATTTTATACAATCATAGATAGCAAAGCCTGACGTAACATAACCACCGGGACTATTAATGTATAGTTGAATGTCTTTGGTCTCTATTGAATCTAAATACATTAATCTGTCAATGACGTGTTTTGCCGATTTATCATCTACTTGTCCCCAAAGAAATATTTTGCGTTGTTCTATGAATTTGGAGTCAATGGCATCTTGAATTTTTGTTTTATTACTCATTACATTTAATTTTTAACTAAAATAAAAAAAGGTTTGCCATTACAGCAAACCTTTTTGTTTTCTTTTTCAATAACTTTATAAAAGTGAGTCTATAGCTTCTGTGTAGGCCTTTTTAGGTGCTACACCAACTTGACGACCTACTACTTCTCCATTTTGGAAAACCAAAACTGTTGGAATATTACGTACCCCATATTTAGCGGCAAATTCTTGGTTTGCATCAACATCTACTTTTCCAACCACAGCTTTACCTGCGTATTCTTCACTTATTTCCTCAATGATTGGTCCAACCATTCTGCAAGGTCCGCACCATGCTGCCCAAAAGTCAACCATAACAGGTTTATCGCTTTTTAAAACAGTTTCTTCAAATGATGCATCTGTAATTTCTAATGCCATGTTTTTATAATTTAATTATGTTTATTTCAAATATATTTACAAAATTAGTCAAAATAAAATCTAAAGCTTACAAGTATGCAATTTGTTTTACTTATAACCTTATTGTTTACCCTTATTAAATATCATTCACCTCTAGTTTTAAAGCTATGAATCATTTTGAAACAAATTAATTCAACTTAAAATATACCTCTTGATTTTCAAGTTCTTCTAATAACTCTTGAGATATTTTTACCTTTTTTTTTCTACTTGGCATATTAAGTTTAATGCTTTCATCATGATCATAAACCACAAAATTTAGTATTTGAGTACCAGGATGCATTGTTAACAAATCATTTAAGGCCATAATTTTATCGTTTTTAATGTCCTTTATATTAAGTTGTATTGATATTTTTTTTGCATAACTATCCATAACATCATGCAGTAGCTGAAAATTATTAAACTGTAAACGGGGTTCACTTTTTTTGTTGGTTTCTTTATTAATCCAACCTTCTCTAACAAAGGCTTTAACAAACACAAAACTATTTTTTAATAAAAAATGTCTGAACTTTAGATATTCTTCACCAAAAATGCGAAACTCGGAACTATCGGTATAATCTTCTAACGTAAAGGTAGCCCAGCCTTTACCTTGTTTAGTAATTCTATGTTGAACATCTGTTACTACGCCTCCAAAATTAAGTTCTTTATTAACACAAGATTCCAAATCTTTAAACAAGGCTATGCTTGCGTTACAAAAGGTGTTCATCTCAATTTTAAAATCGTCCAAAGGATGTCCAGAAATATAAATGCCTACCACTTCTTTTTCTTTGGCTAATTTTTCCATAGTTCCCCAAGATTCGCATGGTGGCACTTGTGGTTCTGCTATTTGGATATCACTAGCATCACCAAATAAGCTTACTTGAGCTGAATTTTCATTGTCTTGATGTTTACTTCCATACCTTATTGCTTTCTCTAAAAAGGTAATACCATCTCCATCATTATGAAAATATTGCGCTCTGTGGGTTTCTGTAAAACAATCAAAACCTCCTGCTAAAGCCAAATTTTCAAAGGCCTTTTTATTGGCCGCTCTTAAATCAATTCGTTTTGCAAAATCGAAAATTGACTTGTAATGACCGTTTTCTTTTCTGTTTTCAACAATGGTTTTTACGGCGCCATGACCAACACCTTTAACGGCTCCCATGCCAAACCTAACTGCATAGTCTTTATTGACTGAAAACTTGTAGTAGGATTCATTGACATCTGGCCCCAAAACATTCAATTTCATTCGTTTGCACTCTTCCATAAAGAAGGTCACCTGTTTAATGTCGTTCATATTATTTGACAGCACGGCAGCCATATATTCTGCGGGATAATGTGCTTTTAAATAAGCAGTTTGATAGGCTATCCATGCATAGCAGGTTGAATGCGATTTATTGAAAGCGTAACTGGCAAAGGCTTCCCAATCTTTCCAGATTTTCTCTAATTTATCTTTATCATGTCCTTTAGCGCTTGCTTGTTCAATAAATTTAGGTTTCATTTTATCAAGAACAGTAATTTGCTTTTTACCCATGGCTTTTCTAAGAACATCGGCTTCACCTTTGGTAAAATCTGCTAATTTTTGAGAAAGCAGCATTACTTGTTCTTGGTATACCGTTATTCCGTAGGTCTCTTTTAAATACTCTTCCATGGCTGGAAGGTCATAATCTATAGTTTCCTCACCATGCTTACGCTTAACAAAACTTGGTATGTATTCCATGGGGCCGGGACGATACAAAGCGTTCATGGCAATAAGATCGTCAAAAACAGTAGGTTTTAAATCTTTTAAATGTTTTTGCATTCCGGGTGATTCGTACTGAAAGACGCCTACGGTTTCTCCTTTTTGGAACAATTCATACGTTTTCTCATCATCCAATGGAAAATTGTCAGGGTCAAGTAAAATACCATGTTTGGCTTTCACAATTTTAACGGTATCCTTGATTAAGGTCAACGTTTTTAAGCCTAAGAAATCCATTTTTAACAATCCAGCTTCTTCAACCACAGAGTTATCAAACTGTGTGACGTACAAGTCTGAATCTTTGGCTGTTGCAACTGGAACAAAATTGGTAATATCGCTAGGTGTTATGATAACACCACAGGCATGAATGCCGGTGTTTCTTAACGAGCCTTCCAATATTCTTGCTAAATTGATGGTTTCAGACTCTAAATCTTCTCCTTCGGAAATATTTAATAATTGATTGACTTTCTCTAAATCTTCTGCCCTAAATGTACTGTTCAATTCCTTTTCACTAAGCCCGAAAATTTTATTAAGCTTAGACATGTTAGGAATTAATTTTGCTATTCTGTCTGCATCAAATAAAGGTAAATCCAAAACCCTTGCCGTATCCCTAATGGACGACTTAGCTGCCATGGTTCCGTAAGTAATAATTTGAGCTACTTGGTTGCTCCCGTATTTTTTAATGACATAATCCATAACCCTACCTCTGCCTTCGTCATCAAAATCAATATCGATATCTGGCATACTAATACGGTCAGGATTTAAAAAACGCTCAAAAAGCAAGTCGTACTTTAGAGGATCTATATTGGTAATCCACAAGCAATAAGCGACTACTGAACCTGCTGCCGAGCCACGTCCCGGGCCAACGGACACATCCATTTTTCTCGCTTCGCGAATAAAATCCTCAACAATTAAAAAATAGCCCGGATAGCCCGTTTTTTCTATAACTTCCAGTTCAAAATCAATACGTTCCTTAATGTCAGGCGTCAAATCACTATAACGCTTTTCGGCTCCTTTATAAGTTAAATAGCGTAAATAGGCATTTTCTCCGCGTTTAGCGCCATCGACTAAATCTTCTTCATTTTTAAATTCATCAGGAATGCTAAAAGCGGGAAGTAAAACTTCTCTTGCAAGTTCATAAGATTCAATTTTATCCACAACATCTTGTATATTTGATATGGCTTGTGGCAAATCTTTAAACAAGTTTTTCATGTCATTTGAAGACTTAAAATAGTATTCTTTATTGGGCATGCCATAGCGATAACCACGACCACGACCTATAGGCGTTGCTTGCTTTTCACCGTCTTTAACACAAAGCAGGATATCATGTGCATTTGCATCCTTTTGTTCAGCATAATATGTATTGTTAGTAGCAACTATTTTTATATGATGTTTATTGGCCAGATTGATCAAAGTTGGGTTAACCCGCCTTTCGTCTTCTTGATTATGGCGCATAATTTCAACATATAAATCATCCTGAAATTGTTCTTTCCACCATAACAATGATTCCTCGGCTTGGTTTTCTCCAATATTAAGAACCTTGCTAGGCACTTCACCATATAAATTACCTGTAAGTACTATTAAATCATCTTTATATTTTTCAATTAATTTTCGGTCAATTCTTGGCACATAATAAAACCCATTAGTGTAGGCTATGGATGAAAGTTTTGCAAGATTGTGATACCCTTTTTTATTTTTAGCCAAAAGAACTATTTGATACCCATTATCCTTTCTGGATTTATCTAAATGATTGTCACACACAAAAAACTCGCATCCTATGATGGGTTTAATTTCTTTGGCAATGGGTAATTCTCCATTTGCTATGGCGGCTTCATTTTTTGCTTTTACAGCTTTATTGTGAAAAGAAACTTCTTTAACAAAATGAAAGGCACCCATCATGTTTCCATGGTCTGTTAAGGCAACCGCAGGCATGTTGTATTTTGCTGCTGAAGCCACTAAATTTTTAATGCTTATGGTAGATTGTAAAATGGAAAACTGTGAATGGTTATGCAAATGAACAAAATCAAAATCTTCTAACTCAGCAATATTTTCTTTAATGTCTTGAATTGAAATTTTACTGGCTTCGGCCTTTTTTAATTGCTCTCTAATGTTCGCACTTTCATTTTTTAGATTGATGTGCTTTAAGCCTATAAGTTGAATTTCTTTTGGATTGGCAGCATTAAATTCCCTGAAATAATCTGAAGTAACCTCCAATTGTTCCTTAGTAAATTCATTTAAGCGAATCAGCTCAAAAAAGCAACGAGTTGTAGCCTCAACATCGGCGGTAGCATTATGAGCTTCAACAAAACGTTCATTAAATAAAAATTCATGGAGCTCTGCCAAAGTGGGCAATTTAAATTTTCCATAACGTCCACCAGGAATCTGACATAGTGTAGCTGTTTTTTCTGTACAGGTATCTAAAACTGGTAATTCTTGTAATATGTTTTCAATGTTTGTTCTGTGAAATTCAGCGCCGATAATGTTGAGATCAAATTTTACATTTTGACCAACAATAAATTTTGTTTTACTTAACGCTTCATTAAACTTTATTAAAACCTCCTCTAAAGATTCCCCTTGAGCTTGAGCTAATTCGGTAGAAATTCCATGAATTTTTTCAGCATCAAACGGAATATTAAAACCATCTGGCTTGACCAAATAATCTTGATGCTCTATACAATTACCAAAAGCATCATGCAGCTGCCAGGCTATTTGAATGCACCGTGGCCAGTTATCTGTATCTGTAATGGGTGCATCCCAACGCTTTGGTAAACCCGTAGTTTCTGTATCAAAAATTAAGTACATAGAAATTCTTCTTGTTGAATAAGAATGATAAAAATACTAATAAATATGCCTTTCAGATTATTAATTTATTATCATTTATAAACAACAATAAGGTTAAACACCACGATTTCATAGATTTTTGTAGTTTTATGCACAAACAAGAACTAAAATTATAATGGCAAAATTTACGTGGGTATTCGTGTTTATTTGGTTGCCGTTCTTGATGGTTTCTAAGCAAGAGCCCATCATTATTAATGGCCAAGCACAAGGCACAACCTACCATATAGTATATTATGACCAAAAAGAGCGAAACTTTAAAGCTGAAATCGAAGAAATTTTAAAAGCTTTCGATGCCTCTTTGTCAACCTATATCCCTACGTCCATCATATCAAAAATAAACACCAATCAGCCCAATGTGCAGGTTGATGCCTATTTTATAACCTGTTTTAAAAAGGCAAAGGAAATTTGGAAAGATACCCATGGCGCTTTTGACCCAACCGTGTATCCTTTGGTAAACGCCTGGGGTTTTGGTCCCGGAAAAAAGCTGAATGTAAAACAAACCCAGATAGACAGCATTCTTAAGTTTGTGGGGTTTGAAAAAATAGAATTGCAAGGCAATAAGGTACTTAAAAAAGATCCGCGTGTGTCATTGGATTTTAATGCCTTTGCCCAAGGCTATTCGGTTGATGTGGTCGCACAGTTTTTAAGCAGTAAAGGGCTTTCTTCTTTTTTGGTAGAAATAGGCGGCGAAGTGTATGCCAGGGGCCAAAAACCCAATGGCAAATATTGGACCGTAGGCATTGAAAAACCCATGGATAATAAAGAGTCACAAAACCCATTTAAAGTCGTGGTTAAACTTAAAAACAGAAGCTTAGCAACCTCTGGAAATTACAGAAAGTTTATTGTTGAAAATGGCGTTAAATATGCCCACTCCATAAACCCTAAAACGGGCTATCCTTCAAAAAACAATCTGTTAAGTGCCTCGGTATTTGCTGCTGATTGTATTACCTCTGATGCCACTGCCACTGCCATCATGGTTATGGGTTTAGAAAAAGGCATAGCTTATTTAAAAGCGCACCCAAACGTACAAGCTTATTTAACGTGAATAATAGATAATAAAAAGAGTGTTTTTAATTTGTATTAATGACTGATATTCAGCATATTAATAGTATAAAAACACTCAAATGCTTAAAGATAAAGTTACAGAATTCTTTGTGAAATTGGATGATTTTCAGCAAGAATTTACTCAAAACATGGAAAATCATCCAAAATTAGTAAACGCTAAGGTTAAAAGGCGAAATAGAAAGGGCAAATTATCAGATTCTGAGATGATGAGTATCTATCTGCTTTTTCATTTTGGACAGTTTGCAAACTTCAAACATTTTTACCTGCAATATGTTTGCAAGCATTTAAATGACCTGTTCCCTGA
>Ga0210021_1003809_pt1 | contig 11924 bp, 10 predicted proteins | sample CryGeymeta201517_FD_183981 | JGI IMG/M metagenome (GOLD analysis project Ga0210021, IMG submission 183981) | Groundwater microbial communities from Crystal Geyser aquifers in Utah, USA - Crystal Geyser metaG 2015-17 (SPAdes) (version 2) | ecosystem: Environmental > Aquatic > Deep subsurface >... | reverse complement strand
ATGCTTATCATAATATTTTAATATCCGCAACCGATAAATAATCGCCAAAGTATCAATCAGCAACGGCCAAGCCACTTGCCATAAATGAAAAAGCTCCTTGGGAGAATTAGTCCCAAAATCACTTTTATAATCTAATTTTATCGGCGCCTCAAGAATTTTTTTATAGCCCAGATGGCTGGCCACTGTTAAAAGCTCTAGATCAAAAGCCCATTTTTTTACCAGCACTCTTGGCAAAGAGCTGGCTAAAACTTCCCGCTTAAATAATTTTAACCCCACCTGCGAATCCCGGACTCCTTTCAAGTCACAAAATATTCTGATAAAAATCTGGTAGCCAAAACTCAATATCCGCCGCAGCAGCGGATAATTGACTTCTGAATAAGGATGCCTTTTTGAGCCAATGACAACATCCACCCCGTAAATTTCCATCAAATTGACGAAATTTTTAATCTCCCTGGGGTGTAATTCCAGGTCGCCGTCAATAAAAACAATCAGGTCTCCCTTTGACTGCTCAAAGCCGTATTTTAAAGCATGGCCCTTGCCCTGATTGATATCGTAATGAAAAAATTTAATTTTCTCGTTTAAATAACTAAAACTCGGCTGATAATTTTTACTGCCGTCATCAACCACAATAATTTCGTAATCTGAAAAATTAGCAGTCAGCTCAAAATTCAGTAAATTCAAATTATCATTAAATTTCTGATTAATATTATACACCGGCACGATGACTGAAATTGTCTTTTTTTCTGGCATAAATATAGTAAATAATGAGTAAAATCAAACACAACCCCATCACGCCAGCCATAATCCAGACCAGCTGCCCAATTGACGCGTGCCAAATCAAAATTAAAACCAATTGCAAGACGCCAATTCCAGCCAACAGCCAGACAAACTTTGTCTGATTAATCGCCAGTAAATATTGCGAGATTAAATAAACTAAACTGTAAAAAAGCATTGCCAGCCCGAACCAGCCCAAATAAGGCGCCATGGCGAGAAATTGGCTGCCGACAATTATCTTGACGATTAAACCGGGCAGTAAAAAATATATGGCCGTGGCCATCGCCCCGGCAATTAAAGCTATGCCCGCTGAATTTTTTAAGATTTTGCCATGGTCGCCCTGATTAGTATGCGCCGCCACGCTCATCGGAAACATCACCGCGACCAACGGCCCGATAACAAAAAATATTATATGCCCGATGACTGCCAAAGCCGCGTATTGCCCCGCGTCCGCGGGATCAAAAAAATGCTTGGCTAAAATTATATCAATATTCATCAGCCAAGTCATGAAAAAAAATGTAAAAAAAACCGGCATTAAATATTGCCGCATGACTGGCATATCTTGGGAGGTGATGAATCGTCTCTCTCCATTATTTTTATAGCTAAATAAAAACTTCAAAGGCAGCCAAGCCAAGACGTAGCCTGCCATGCCGGACAAGGCCACGGCGCCCACCGCGCCTGAAACGTAAAAACCGAATTTAACAAAATAATAACCGAGTAAAATTTTGACCAGGACTGACAAAGAACTCGCGATGGAAAATTGTTTAAATTTTTGTAAGCCCTGCAAAAAAGCGTTATTGACTGAACTGAGCAAAGAAACTAACATCACCAGCGCTAAAACGATTAATGGCACAACACTGGTTAAATTCAAAAAACCAGACAACCAATTTTTTATTATCAAAAACAAGATGAAGAATATCGCGCCTGTTAAAAATATTTTTTTTGATAAGCCAACTAATAAATATGCGATTTTACCCTGTTCATTTTGCGCCGTGAAACCAGCCACAGATTTGACAATCACGGTTGATAAGGTGGCCAAAGGTATGCCCAAAATTGCAACCAGAGCCAAAACAGACTGGAGTTCGCCGTAGCCTTCAACGCCTAACATTCTGGCCATTAAGAAGTTAAAAATATAACTTCCCAAACCGCCAACGGCCGAGCCAGCCAAAAAAATCAAACTGTTGCCGTAAAATTTGTTGTTTTTTATCGCCTGCATCATGCTACAATTATACCAACTAAAATACTTTTGGCAAATAAAAAAAGCCTTAAGGGGCTAAAAATTTATCATTCACCATTTATTATTTATCATTAATACGCTGGCCTGCCTACTAATCTTCTTTTGCCTTTAATGAATAATAATCCGACTATGGGCAAAACCAACCATAAAAAGCTGCCGATGTCACTGATAAAAACAGACAAAAACCAAGGTGAAAATTGGCTTAAAAATTTACTGGGCAGAATCGTCAGCACGATACTGACTAAAAGTCCGGTATAAAGCAAACCAGCAATAACGGCCTGATACCAACGTACAAAAAAATTACTCACATAACTGCTTCTCAAAATTCTTGTCCAGGCTAATATTAAAATTGTCAGAAATGCCGCCGCGGCGAATATTACCAGCATCCCCCACCAGCTATTAGCCCATTCGCCCAAATTCAAGACATCAGTAGGAAAAAAATTAGCCACCAAAAAACCAATGTAAGTGGCGAACAGATTGATCACCATTTGATGCCTGTCAAGCATAAATCCATAAATGCCGATAACTATCACTGCCAGTAATATAATCAAAATATTGCCCACATATCCTGGATTGGCAATTGCTCCAGCTACGTCCATCGCTTCTCCCGGCACTTTAAGAGTGATAGCAAAAAAATTAACCATAAAGGAATTAGATTAACTGCTACTGTTAGTATAGCATATTATAATTCCTGTTCCAATTCCTCCAATAATTTTTTGGCCTGCCTGCTTAATTTCTTCGGCGTCTTAACTGCAATCTCCACTAAGTGGTCGCCCCTGCCCCGGCCATGCAACCTGACCACCCCCTTGCCATTTAATTTAAATACTGTCCCGCTCTCCACACCAGCCGGAACCTTGAGCGTTACTGGCCCGTCAACAGTCAGCACTCCAATTTTATCTCCCAAAGCCGCCTGAACAATATTAATCTGCTGCCGAGATAAAATATTATAATCCTGGCGCTCAAACCCTGGTTCAGATTTGATTCTAAAGGTTATATACAAATCTCCGGCAGCCGCTCCTTTTTGGCCAGCTTCGCCCTGACCCCCAAGTTTTATGGATTCTCCGTTATTTATCCCGGCTGGTATTTTGATTTTTAATTGCTTGCTTAATTTTAGCCTGCCAGCTCCATGACACTGGCTACAAAATTTATCAGGCTTCTTGCCTTCTCCCTGGCAAGTCGGACAAACACTCTGTGATTGGATAATACCAAAAATAGTTCTCTGCTGCTCCGTTATCCGGCCGCTGCCTTTGCATTGCGGACAAGTTATAATTTTAGCGCTTGAGTCATAACCTTTGCCAAAACAATTATCACATTCTGCCATTTTTTCAAAATTAATAATCTTCTCAGCGCCAAAAGCAGAATCTCTCAAACTTATTTCCAGCTGATATTCAAGATCAGCGCCGGCAGTATTTGCCCTTCTCTGCCGCCTTTGTCCGCCTCCTGCGGAAAAAAAATCGCTAAAAATATCGCCTAAATCAAGATCATCAAAATTTATATTTGTCCTAAATCCCTGTGAACCAGCGGAACGCGCAAAATCCTGCCAATTAAACCCTTGGCCAGTAAATCCCCCGCCTGGCCATCCCTGTCCGCCTGCGGCAGAACCAAAACCGGCACCATTAAACGTGGCGCCAAACTGGTCATATTGCTTTCGTTTTTGTTCGTTGCCCAGTACTTGATAAGCTTCATTAATCTCTTTGAATTTTGCTTCATTGCCTGTTCCATTCTTGTCAGGATGATACTGGTGAGCCAATTTCCGGAAAGCTTTCTTTATTTCCTCCTGGTTGGCATTTTTTTGCACGCCGAGAGTTTGATAATAATCTTTTGCCATAATTAAAAAGAAACTTGAAAAACTATCCTTTAAACCCAATTTCTTCCGGCGCTTCTGCTTCTTCAATCTTACCGAATTTCTCCTCATACTTCTTGAGGTTTTCCGTCAAAGCCGCAATCACCCTTTTCAAATGCCCGGGCGACATTATGACCCTTGAGCTAACAATTCCTGCTCCCATATGCGGACTCAAATTTAAAAAATCCAAAATAAATTCTTCGCGCGAATGCGCCACCTGCATGGCGTTGGCATAAACACCTTTTAAAATTTCATCAGGGATTTTAATCTGCATCTGTCTTTGTTGCCCCTGTTGTTGATTTTGATTCTCCATAAATTTTTATCAAATTAATAAATAAACTCTTAATCACTATTTCTCATCTTTCTTGACCTCTTCATATTCCCCCTCTTGTGTTTTTCCGCCAGCCCGCCCCGCTTCGCTTGGCGAGGCCGGGGAGGATGATCCGCCCTTGGCGGACTTTTCTTCATTCCCTGTTCCCTGCCTGCCCGCCGAATTGGAGGGTTGATTGTTCCCTGCATTCTGTTGAGAATACATTGCCGCCCCGACTTTCTGTATTTCAGTAGAAAGCTCCTCTGTTGCCTTTTTAATAGCTGCTACATCATCCCCCTTGCTTTGAGCGAGAACATTTTTCAGAGCTTCTATTTTTTCCTTAACGGTTTTTTTAAGCGCTTCCTCTACCTTATCCCCGGCGTCTTTCAAAGCCTTTTCCGAAGTATGGATTAAAGTCTCGGCAATGTTTTTTGCTTCCACTGACTCTTTCTTTTTTCTGTCTTCCTCGGCATGCGCTTCAGCATCTTTCCTCATCCGTTCCACTTCTTCTTTTGACAGCCCTGTTGAAGCGGTAATGGTAATGTGCTGCTCTTTGCCAGTGGCTTTATCTTGCGCTTTAACATTTAAAATGCCATTGGCGTCAATATCAAAAGAAACTTCAATCTGCGGCACACCCCGCGGAGCTGGCATAATGCCATCTAGAATAAATCTGCCCAAAGTTTTATTATCCGCTGCCATCTCACGCTCGCCTTGCAAAACATGTATTTCTACCGATGGCTGGTTATCAGCCGCCGTGGAAAAAATCTGTGACTTAGAAGTTGGGATGGTAGTATTTCTTTCAATTAAAGGTGTCCGCACCCCGCCCAATGTTTCAATGCCCAAAGTCAGCGGCGTCACATCAAGTAATAGGACATCTTTAACATCACCCTGTAAAACACCAGCCTGCACAGCAGCGCCAGCCGCCACCACCTCATCAGGATTAACTTCTAAATTCGGTTTTTTGCCAAAAAATTTCTCCACTGTTTTCTGCACTAAGGGCATTCTGGTCATGCCGCCAACCATAATTACTTCATCAATATCTTTAGTTCCAAGTCCGGCGTCTTTCAAAGCCGCTTTGACTGGTCCCATGGTTTTTTCCACTAAATCCCCGACCAATTCTTCAAGCTTAGCCCTTGTTATCTTCATTACTAAATGCTTTGGCCCATCAGCCCCTTGGGTAATAAACGGCTGATTGATTTCTGACTCCCCGGCCGTTGACAGCTCAATTTTCGCCTTTTCCGCAGCCTCTTTGACTCTTTGCAAAGCCATTGGGTCTTTAGAGAGATCAACTCCCTGATCTTTTCTAAATTCACTCAAAATATATTCAATAATCACCTGATCAAAATCATCGCCGCCTAAATGAGTGTCGCCATTAGTTGACTTAACTTCCACCGTATCTTCAGACACATCCAAAATTGAAATATCAAATGTACCGCCGCCCAAATCATAAACGGCAATTTGCTGGCCTTTTTTCTTGTCAAAGCCATAAGCCAAAGCGGCGGCTGTTGGCTCATTAATTATTCTTCTCACCTTTAAGCCGGCGATTTCACCGGCCTCTTTAGTTGCCTGCCTTTGCGCATCATCAAAATAAGCTGGCACGGTAATGACCGCTTCCTGAATCTCCTCACCTAATTTTTCCTCGGCATCAGCTTTCAATTTGGATAAAATCATAGCTGAAATTTCCTGCGGTGTATAATCCTTGCCATTCATTTCAATTTTTACACCCACGCCAGCTTGTTTAATCTTAAATGGCAACAGTTTCTTGTCACGCTGTACTTCCGCGTCATTAAATCTCCTGCCAATCAAACGTTTAATGGAGAATAAAGTGTTTAGCGGATTGATCACCGCTTGTCTTTTGGCAACCTGACCAACAATCCGTTCGCCATTTTTTGTTATGGCTACGATTGAAGGGGTCGTCCTGTTCCCTTCCTTATTCTCCAGAATCTTCGGCTTGCCTCCTTCAATTATCGCCATGGCACTATTAGTCGTGCCAAGGTCAATTCCTAATATTTTAGGCATATATTTAATAAAATTTTTAATTTATAATTTCTAATTTTTAAATAATTTTTTAATTTTTTAATTTCTATAACTTCCTTACCCTGCCCCCTCGCTAAAAGCAAAACTCCTAAGAATAAACTCCCCTCCTATTTCTTCACCACCACTTTTACCTTCTTCGGCTTGGCTCTTTCTTCCTTGGGCACAGAAATTTTCAATACCCCGGCAGCGTATTCGGCCTTGGCCTCATCTGCCTTCACGGCCGATGGCAAAGCCACTGCCCGATGGAATGAACCATATTTGACTTCTTTTCTGTAATAATTCTTTTCATCCACCTCGCTTTTCTTTTCCGCTGAACCTTCAATGGTCAAGACATCATTCTCAACGGAAATATTAACCTTCTCCGGATCAACCCCGGGCAATGGCGTTTCCACATAAACATTATTTTCGTCCTCCCAAACATCAACTGCCGGGGCAAAACTTGACAGTCCCTGACTTGGAAAACTGTCAAAGAAACGATCCATTTCATTAAACGGATCAAGCATTGGTGTCCATTTAATTAGAGACATATATTTTTTCTTTAATTTATAATATAACTTTAGCCGGATACAAAACCTTGCCATTCAGCTTGTAACCAGCTTTAATTTCTCTTGTAATAATATTTTTATCAGATTCTTTTTTTATCACTTCGTGAATCTCCGGATCAAATTCTTCTCCCACCGTCTTGATCTCCGTCACCCCGTTTTCTTCCAAAACTTTCTTAAATTGAGCGGTGACATGCTCTATGCCTGCTAACCAATCTCCCTTTTCCGCCTGGCTATGCTTTAAAGCAAGCTTTAAATGGTCGTAAACCGGTAAAAAAACGACTAATAACTGTTCGTTCGCCATTTTCAGCCATTCACTTTTTTTCTTTGCCGTTTCACGTTCTAAATTATGATAATCTGCCAGAGCTCTCTTCCAGCCATTCAAATATTCATCACTTTTTTTTAAAAGCTCTTCATAGGATAATTCCTTGTCATTTTGTTTATTCATAGTTTATTTTAATAATTTTTTAGTATAATTTATCAGGCCTAGATTCCTCTGATAATCCATCCTGACCGGACCTAAAATTCCCAGCATTTTATCATCAATTTTGGTTAAGATACTAGCACACTGTTTGGCGAAATAATTATCTTTGCCAATTTTAATTTCAGTCTCTTGAACTGAATCAAAAATTTTCTCAACCACTTCATCCAAATGATCCACCACAAAACTCAAATCATATATCAAATCAAAATCCGCGAATTCAGGCTGCGTTAATAAATTTGATATGCCCGTATAATAAATATTATTTTTTTCAAAAGCCACCACCACCGCTGCGTTAGACAGTTCAGCAATTTTTTTAGCCACATTTTTAATGTTATTGCCTTCCTCGCTCTTGGCAGTGGCTAAGGCCTCTTTATCTCCCCGATTAAGCTCAACTTCTTTATCTAAATAATTATCCAAATAACATTGATATCCTTTTTCAGTGGGTATTCGCCCGGCAGAAGTATGGGGATGCGTGATATATCCTTGACGCTCAAGTTCTGCCATGTCATTTCTTATGGTGGCTGAAGAAACATTCATCCGATATTTATCTACTAAAAAGTTAGAACCTATTGCCCGACCAGAATTAATATGTTCGTGTAAGATATTTAAGAATAATTGTTTTTGGCGCTCATTCATGCTTTTCATTGTATTTATAGTATAATCTATCTTTTAGCACTCGTCAAGCCAGAGTGCTAATTTATTATATATCCCTATAAAATACCTGTCAAGATGATGATTTTAGAATCAATTAAAATAGCAAAATTTTCTTACAAAAAAACTCGCCCCGCAGCCGCGGGACTCAAACAGTTTTTGCTCAAAAATTTTGCTATTTTAATTGGCCTCTTTACACCAAAAAGCTGCCGGCCAACCAGAGCTAAGGAATCTTTTCCCCGATTTTACATCGGGGGAGAAGAGAAATTCTTGCCAGGCACCTTTATGGCGCCTGGTCAGTTCCGACATAAGTCAGAATTTAAATTCCTAGGCTCAAAATTTTTAAAACCGGCAGCTTTTTGCCAACGAAAATATAAATTCTCGCTAATTTCTACTGCTAAAAAGCATTATAACAAAAAATAACATCATTAGCAACAAAAAAATTCTAATAATTTTGATTAAAAAATATTTAAATATTAAAACTCCCCAAAACCGGAGGAACAACTAATAGGAGATTTATGTTCCTCCCGATTTTGGGGAGTATAGATGATTTTTAAACCAACTAATCTGGAGGCTTGCCCCCCGACGAGCTGACGCTATCGGGGGGCTAAAACCATGATAAAAAATATTGGAGCATGGCTAGTGATAAAGCAAGTAAAACCTGCCTATCTAAGCATTAATTCTATGGAAAATTCCAGTCGAAACCAGATTATGTCCATAAAAATTAACACGTAACCTCCAAATTAGCTGGCTTAAAATTTTATAAGTAAAATTTTAAAAACAAAAAACACTTCTTTTTAAGAAGAGTTTATAATTCGCCTAATAAAAAATATTATCTGCAAAATATTATCTCTCTTCTCAAAGATAATAAATTAAATTGTCAAAACAGATATCGTATTATCATAGCATATATTCAAAACCTTGTCAATAGTAATACTAGAAAAATGTTTAAAAACAAAAGATTTTAGCTGATATTAGCTAAAATCTTTTATAATAAATCCTAATTACTAATTACTAATTACTAATTTAATTACTTTTTATTTCTACTCCATAAAACTTATCAGTATCCAGAACACTCTTAAATTCAACATTATCCCCCACTTTCACGCTTTCTGGCATCCTTGTTTGAACTGCCCAATTTGGAGCGAGTTTTATTTTACTTTCAAATTCCACACCATCTGTGCCTGCCTGCTTTTGAATCAATAAGCTATAAACTTGTTCCCCGCTCTCCTGCTTAACTGCTTTCTTTTCCTTGCCCAAAAAATATTTCTTGATCAAATCCCATAAATTATAATCCTCGTCCTCTAACGCAGCCATTTTTACTCTCGTGTATTTAAATGGCAATAAATATTTTATCTTCACACTTTTACTCTCCCCCGGAGCAACGCTCATCCAGTTAGCAAACACTGTTTTACTAAATTCTTCAGTGATTCTTGTGCCTGAACTTTCATCTACTTTCAGATTCTTTTCATATTTTTCCAAATGCGGGTCCTGCTCAACCGCCGCGATTTGGAACTCACGGTCAGTAGGCAAAACATCAAATCCTTCAGTGCTCATCAGTTGACTCCCCTGGGGTACATAAAATCTAACATAATCAGTATTAACATGTCCTTCAAACACATCCTCGGCTTTGCCGTTATGCTCTTTGGAAAACGTCACCGTATCAATTATTGCCCCATCACCCATTAGTTCAACCTGATGATCAATCTTGGTTTTAATCACTCTATCGGTTTTGCCTCCCGCCACATTTGTCTGCACCACACTCAAATAATCCCGTGGCGTGTTTAACATCGCCCCTGTCCAACCAAAATCAGACGCCATTTTTTGTATTGTTTCATTATTAAAATAAACTAATAAATGCTTTTCCTTGAGCGCATCGGACACCACATGCCAAACATCCAATATTTTTTGCTTATCAACTTCTGTCAATTTTTTTAAAACCTTGGGCAAAAGATCACCAATAAATTTTTTTGGCTGATTCTCCTCTTTATCATATTCCAATTCCACTTCAATCTGCGCCAGCCGCACAAAATTTTCTGCCTTAACCACTGTCTGATATTCAGGCATTGCTATCTCGCCAGTCAACTCTAATATTTTCTCTAAAACATTGGGCGTAAAAGCAATCACTCCATCCACGGTTGATCCGCCCGATTTGTCATAAAACCACCTAATCTTTTCAGCTGACGCCGGAAAATCAGGAAACCAATTGGCATTCCACGGCTGCCACGTGGGACTAAATAAATGAAATGGATACGGTGCGTTCACCGCCGTTGCCAGCGATCCTTTTAAATCATAGAATCCGCCGCCAGGCACTTGGATATCCACTACTTTGCCGTCTTTCATGTCCACAATCGCATATGACCCCATAAACCCGCCCGTCGGGCGAAGTTCCGCATTATTTTGGAACACCAGCATCCAACGCTTCGGCTCGTCAATCCCCATAATATAAGTCATAATCGCGAATGTATCCCTGGCTTGGCTTAACCAGTTAGTGATCTCTGGAATTTTTTGCTTTAACTCCTCAAATTTAGGCTGATAAGATGCTAATGCTGTATCTTCCAAATCAGTCTCTTCTAAAGTAGCCATGACATTGGCTGCTTTTTCTAGAGCCTGATCCATTTCAATTTTTGCCTGCTGCCAATTAATTTTATTTTTATCCTCCGATATATCCGCCAAGATAGGGGCAGTAGTCGTCGCTTCATCAAAAGTTCCGGAAGATCCATCTTTAATAACCGCGGAAATCCCGCCCCAGACACTAGCCACCCGCATCAAATGCTGTCCGATTTGAGCAGTTTCTCTGGCTACTTTTAATAATTTTTGCCCGGCAGCTAAATCTGGCACAAATGAACCAAGTTTATTGGCTAGCGCCCCCATTTCATTGACAGAAAGTTGGGCGGCTGTAAATTCACGCTCTGCCAATTTAAATTCTTCTTCAGCGCTGCTCAAATTAAAATCTGCCCCAGCCACTCCAGCCTGGTGCAGATGAGTCAACCCTAACTGTGATGCTCCCAATACCTGGCCCTTGATATCCTCCGCCTTATGCAGAGTAACATATACCTGTAATGGCAACACCAGTAAAACTGCCACCAGCGCAAAAACACCCACTCTTTTCCAGACATCTACAGCTACTAAGCTAACTATCTTTGGCTCAAAATCTATTGCCGCTGGCAGCCGCTCCATTCCACGCGCCTTAAGCCAACTAAAATCTCCGAACAAATAAACAAAAACATGCTTAAAAGCAACCAACAACTGCCAGGGAAAAATAATTATTGCTTTTAAAATTTTATAAACCAACTTTATTGTCTCCCCGACTATGCCGGCCAAACCGCGCAAAAAATTGGCCACAATAAAATATATTGCCCGTAATGGCCAAAAAATAATCATCGCCACACCCTTGGCAAATTTTTCCAGCCAACTTTTTTTTAACTTTGACGGCTTATGCCATTCAGTCACTCTGGCTCTTTTTAATTTATCCTCGTCAAAAACAATGCCTCTATTTCTGCCCATATCATTCAGCCCATAATCACCGCTGCCAGCATACCATGACCCCAACTCTTCATTCTGATATAAATCTTCCACATCAATATCTTGTAAATTCTCTGGAGTCTTAATGTCAGCCGGCTCCTCTTCTTCCATATCCTCTATAAAATCATCATCCTCTGTTTCCACCTCATCTTTTTCTATGCTAAAAGACCAGGACAGCTCATCCAGCTCCTTTTGGATATTATCTTTATCTTTTTCTTCATTCAGCATACCGATTTTTATCCCCTAAAACTTCTTTAATAGTCCCCATCATCTTCTTACCTTCATTTTAGCACTTTTTTGGAAATTAAAAAAGGAGTCTGCTAGGACTCCTTCTGTATTTTATTTCCAAGACTTTCCTCCCGGTTTTTTAAATAAATAAAGCCTATTGTTCTCGCCCTGGCGTCCACCAAGTACAATTGCCTGTCGGATTAATGGCTATATATTTAACTGCGACTTCCATGTCAGGGAATTTCTTTTTAATAATCTCGATCACTTTTTCATTTGATACGTTTTTATTCTTT
>Ga0210021_1003805_pt1 | contig 11934 bp, 7 predicted proteins | sample CryGeymeta201517_FD_183981 | JGI IMG/M metagenome (GOLD analysis project Ga0210021, IMG submission 183981) | Groundwater microbial communities from Crystal Geyser aquifers in Utah, USA - Crystal Geyser metaG 2015-17 (SPAdes) (version 2) | ecosystem: Environmental > Aquatic > Deep subsurface >... | reverse complement strand
CATGTCGCAGATAGTTTCTGTTTAAATCGTACTATGTAGTATGGAAACATAGGTTATTATCGTGCAACAAGATGACTGGAATATGTTTAAATCGTACTATGTAGTATGGAAACTTGGTTTGGAACGGTATTATTTCTTGTCTCGCTATCTGGTTTAAATCGTACTATGTAGTATGGAAACTGCCCTCAAAAACGTCCGCAAATAAATGGGTTGGTATGGTTTAAATCGTACTATGTAGTATGGAAACTATTACGCTGATAACACTTTTCTATCGCCACTTGAGTTTAAATCGTACTATGTAGTATGGAAACTGGTCCTGCCTATGACACGCACCGCCCGCTCCCTTCCGTTTAAATCGTACTATGTAGTATGGAAACTATAACAATATAGTTGTTTTATTTTCCATTTTATTTGGTTTAAATCGTACTATGTAGTATGGAAACTGCGAAAGAATTATTTGCGTCATTATGCGAAAGAATGTTTAAATCGTACTATGTAGTATGGAAACTGAATGGGCGGGGAAGCGAACATAGAAACACTTCCCCGGTTTAAATCGTACTATGTAGTATGGAAACTGCCTCCACAATAAACGGGATTTTTTTTGCTTGTGAGTTTAAATCGTACTATGTAGTATGGAAACAACCTTATCGGCGTTCCTTCGCCAATGATGTATTCCGTTTAAATCGTACTATGTAGTATGGAAACTTTTTCATTTTATAGAGATATTCCGGATATTTTTCAGTTTAAATCGTACTATGTAGTATGGAAACCATTATATTCTTTTGTCCTTTTTTCGTTTTCATCCGGGTTTAAATCGTACTATGTAGTATGGAAACGATGACCGAAGCAGATGTAAAGGATGCAATGGTCAGAGTTTAAATCGTACTATGTAGTATGGAAACTAATAAAATATCGAACATAGCCAAAACAAAAATAAAGTTTAAATCGTACTATGTAGTATGGAAACAGGAAGGTACTTCAATCAGATTGAAATTAGGGGCGTGTTTAAATCGTACTATGTAGTATGGAAACTATACTAAATAAAATTAATAAAAATAATATAAAAAGTTTAAATCGTACTATGTAGTATGGAAACTTTTTGTCGACGAAGTATTCAATATAAATTATACCAAGTTTAAATCGTACTATGTAGTATGGAAACAAAAAATGAGGCATGCAAAGGCAATGGAAATAGATAGTTTAAATCGTACTATGTAGTATGGAAACAGGGTTGGTCGGAGCAGGACGAAGAGAGTGATGAAAAGTTTAAATCGTACTATGTAGTATGGAAACTAAATTTCCTTCTCAGTCCGTCTCGTAAGCTTATTCGGTTTAAATCGTACTATGTAGTATGGAAACGATTATGTTATTATTTGATTCGTGAAGGTTTATACCGTGTTTAAATCGTACTATGTAGTATGGAAACACAATGTGAAAGCCTCAACTTTTTCACAGTTGAGGCTGTTTAAATCGTACTATGTAGTATGGAAACTAAAAACACAGAGGAGGATATAACCTTGGAAGAAGAGTTTAAATCGTACTATGTAGTATGGAAACTTTTTTGATTTCAATTATTTCTTTTTCATCAACCGAAGTTTAAATCGTACTATGTAGTATGGAAACTCTATTGTTCGCACACCAGATTGCATCGGTAGAACAGTTTAAATCGTACTATGTAGTATGGAAACAAACTTTGCCGTGAAGTTTTCAAAAGAGGAGAACTATGTTTAAATCGTACTATGTAGTATGGAAACTATCTGTCGAGCAACCTTTGATACTGCGATTTGAGGGTTTAAATCGTACTATGTAGTATGGAAACGAATGTCGCCACCAAAAATACTTTTTCCTCTGGAATAGTTTAAATCGTACTATGTAGTATGGAAACCCCGCTGGGAACGTATAGGTCGTGGCATCAGACGGGGTTTAAATCGTACTATGTAGTATGGAAACTAATTATAATACAAATGACTGCCATAAGGAATATTGGTTTAAATCGTACTATGTAGTATGGAAACTTTTTATTATATTTGTTATGGCAATAGTGTTTTTTTTGTTTAAATCGTACTATGTAGTATGGAAACATTCCTCACCTGAAAGCCGTCCTAACATGCAATCCCGTTTAAATCGTACTATGTAGTATGGAAACCCGGTGGGGGAGACGATCGTTCAAAGATATCTTTCCTGTTTAAATCGTACTATGTAGTATGGAAACCGAGGAAGACTAAATAAGGAAGAATGTTTGACACGATGTTTAAATCGTACTATGTAGTATGGAAACATCGGTGCCCGACGGAAAAGTATATGTGGTTGAGTCAGTTTAAATCGTACTATGTAGTATGGAAACTACTATGTCGTTGAGCCTCTCCAGACTGATTTCGGAGTTTAAATCGTACTATGTAGTATGGAAACGAAACTCTTTGAAAAGATAAAGCGTGTAAAGGATATGGTTTAAATCGTACTATGTAGTATGGAAACTTAATAACTTAATCTCTTAATATATATTATATAATAGTTTAAATCGTACTATGTAGTATGGAAACTTATGTTATTGTTATTATATTCTTATTACGATAATACGTTTAAATCGTACTATGTAGTATGGAAACGGTGATATTTTGCCTCGGAGAAGCCCCCGAATATCAGTTTAAATCGTACTATGTAGTATGGAAACTCGTTTTGTCCCATTCTTTTCGCTCCTTTCGTACGCGTTTAAATCGTACTATGTAGTATGGAAACTCGATATAATCCACCCCCTTTTATAGTTTTGAAAAATGTTTAAATCGTACTATGTAGTATGGAAACCAGAAGAGCGAAGCTCGAACGTAACTGCCTGACAAGTTTAAATCGTACTATGTAGTATGGAAACTATACGGTATTCTGGATGCTCCTCCAGAAAGAAATAGTTTAAATCGTACTATGTAGTATGGAAACTAAATGGTGTTGATTTTTTCGCAAGTGATGAGTTTTGTTTAAATCGTACTATGTAGTATGGAAACTTTGTTTTCCTCGTCTTCCTTCCAACCACCCCCTAAGTTTAAATCGTACTATGTAGTATGGAAACTACCTGATGTCTGTCCTTGTATGTGAAATTTATTAGTTTAAATCGTACTATGTAGTATGGAAACCAAGAGAAAATAAAGGAAGCAATTGAATGGTTGAAAGTTTAAATCGTACTATGTAGTATGGAAACAATAATTAAACAAATATATAAAAGATGGAAAATAAAGTTTAAATCGTACTATGTAGTATGGAAACTAATATAATTAAAATAAATTCAAAACTTTTATCAGACGTTTAAATCGTACTATGTAGTATGGAAACCGCATCCACCAATCAAACACTTCCTCAGCATTCTTCCGTTTAAATCGTACTATGTAGTATGGAAACTCAAAGACGAGGCAACGGAAATCATCGGATTTGATGGAGTTTAAATCGTACTATGTAGTATGGAAACAGAAAAATGACAAGGGATTTTTCAAAATAAAAAAAAAAGTTTAAATCGTACTATGTAGTATGGAAACATAGAGGGGGAAGATAATCGTTGTTTTGGAATAAGTGTTTAAATCGTACTATGTAGTATGGAAACAAAATTCAACCGCAAAAGCTTCCTCATCGTCAGAAAGTTTAAATCGTACTATGTAGTATGGAAACACAAAGACCTGCAATATTCAGCGACTGAAATACTCCGGTTTAAATCGTACTATGTAGTATGGAAACCTGGGGCACGGGGGAAAAAAACGATATCTCAACTGTCAGGTTTAAATCGTACTATGTAGTATGGAAACTTGAAATCAAAAAAAAAATTGCGTATATGGAGACAGAGTTTAAATCGTACTATGTAGTATGGAAACGAAAAAAAGAAAAATACAAAAAATATCAAATATACGGTTTAAATCGTACTATGTAGTATGGAAACCTCTTCTTCTGCAACTTTTTCTTCCACTGCCGCCCGGGTTTAAATCGTACTATGTAGTATGGAAACAAGGAAATGTTTGGGTGCTCAATGCATCAAACAAAGGGTTTAAATCGTACTATGTAGTATGGAAACCTTCATGTTCTCACGGGCGCCCGCTGCGAAAGTGTGTGTTTAAATCGTACTATGTAGTATGGAAACATAAAGATATTTGGCAAGTTAGGGGGTTTAACAGAGTTTAAATCGTACTATGTAGTATGGAAACGGCAAATCTTCCACTTTTTTATTATCAACTGAAATAAGTTTAAATCGTACTATGTAGTATGGAAACTGTCTAAACTATGCTGTGAGCGTAGCATAATGACGGTTTAAATCGTACTATGTAGTATGGAAACAAAAAAAAAGTAATATAAAAAAAACTAAAAGTATTCCGTTTAAATCGTACTATGTAGTATGGAAACCTGTCGGACTATTGACAGGCATCGCAAAAAATGCACGTTTAAATCGTACTATGTAGTATGGAAACGCAGTAGGAGCAGGCACAGCACTTGCACGCTTCGTCGTTTAAATCGTACTATGTAGTATGGAAACATATAAAAATGTGAAAAATAATATATACAAAAATGGAGTTTAAATCGTACTATGTAGTATGGAAACGGAGAAATCGTATTTTCAAAATTTGCGTAGTTATCCTGTTTAAATCGTACTATGTAGTATGGAAACAATACTTCGTCTAGTAATCCTATTTATATTTATAAAGTTTAAATCGTACTATGTAGTATGGAAACCTCGCCACAACAGGAAAAAAAGAGTGCAGAAAATAGTTTAAATCGTACTATGTAGTATGGAAACGAATTTTGCGCTATGGTTGGAAAAACATACGGTCCGGTTTAAATCGTACTATGTAGTATGGAAACTTGAGGGCTATAAAGCGGAGCTGTGGAAAGAGGCGTGTTTAAATCGTACTATGTAGTATGGAAACCAAATCTATATAGCGCAACTGATGTGGCAGGCGAAGGTTTAAATCGTACTATGTAGTATGGAAACTCGTCGCAGTGGCATATTTGACACCGTGCCCTATCAGTTTAAATCGTACTATGTAGTATGGAAACCACGGGGTAATAGAACATAATTCTCCGCGGGTATATGTTTAAATCGTACTATGTAGTATGGAAACGCCACAAAACGGGCAAGTGCTGTGCCTACCCCTACAGGTTTAAATCGTACTATGTAGTATGGAAACGATATATTTTGATTGGGGGGAGCGGAACGCGGGTCTGTTTAAATCGTACTATGTAGTATGGAAACTACTACGCCTCATTATGCCGTGTTTCGATACTATGAGTTTAAATCGTACTATGTAGTATGGAAACATATTTTTGCCTGGCTTCCGCCTGCTGATATGCTTCGTTTAAATCGTACTATGTAGTATGGAAACTGCATTTCAAGCTTGTTGTGAAAAAACTTCCTAGTTTGTTTAAATCGTACTATGTAGTATGGAAACCTGTGGCGAACACCTTCGTGATGTCCTCGGATGTATTGGTTTAAATCGTACTATGTAGTATGGAAACGGTACTACGAGGAAAGAGAATATGGGACATGGGAAAGTTTAAATCGTACTATGTAGTATGGAAACCTTTATGTAGGTCATAAAAAAAAATAGGGGCGAATAGTTTAAATCGTACTATGTAGTATGGAAACGGTACTACGAGGAAAGAGAATATGGGACATGGGAAAGTTTAAATCGTACTATGTAGTATGGAAACATAGGAAGGAGAACATAGCAACTCCCTCCGGATATAGTTTAAATCGTACTATGTAGTATGGAAACTTTAACCACCGTTCTTTTTCGGTCTCTGCCATATCGGTTTAAATCGTACTATGTAGTATGGAAACTGTTCTATTCCGTGTAATCTGAATAACTTCACATCTGTTTAAATCGTACTATGTAGTATGGAAACTTAATATTATTTTTCATAAAATTCCGTAGGAAATATGTTTAAATCGTACTATGTAGTATGGAAACCAAATATGGGTAGAATAATCCCAATCGCTACGACTATAGGTTTAAATCGTACTATGTAGTATGGAAACTGTTCTATTCCGAATAAGGATAACTACGCACTTCTCGTTTAAATCGTACTATGTAGTATGGAAACTTGGAGACGCGGATACATATTTTTATCATATTCTCAGTTTAAATCGTACTATGTAGTATGGAAACCGGTTTCTGCCATATCGTATAATGCCCTGATCATTCCAGTTTAAATCGTACTATGTAGTATGGAAACCTCGGCCAGCATGAAAAATGAGGAGGAGTGGAAGAGGTTTAAATCGTACTATGTAGTATGGAAACCCTCGTCTTTGACGAGCTTGAATTTCCTTTTCATTGTTGTTTAAATCGTACTATGTAGTATGGAAACGAGTGTCTCCAACTTTCTTCGTCCTAAGTTCAATCGTTTAAATCGTACTATGTAGTATGGAAACAAGAAAAGATGGTAAAAACATTATCCCGATGAAAAGTTTAAATCGTACTATGTAGTATGGAAACTCAAATATTCTTCCTTATTTAGTTGTGCTCCTAATTGTTTAAATCGTACTATGTAGTATGGAAACGAATTTTACGGTATGGTTGGGAAAACATACGGTCCGGTTTAAATCGTACTATGTAGTATGGAAACGGTTTAGGAATATTGGCGAAAAATCCGCTGCTGACAGTTTAAATCGTACTATGTAGTATGGAAACTAACACTTCCGACGATATCACAAGAGTTCTCAATACTGTTTAAATCGTACTATGTAGTATGGAAACCGGGATATGCTGTATTTCGGTACTATGAAAAAAGAGGTTTAAATCGTACTATGTAGTATGGAAACGTTGGGGCACGAAGGAAAAAAAATGATGCTGAAAAAGTTTAAATCGTACTATGTAGTATGGAAACCACATTGCTTCGTATTCTTTGTTCCTTTCTTCATTGAGTTTAAATCGTACTATGTAGTATGGAAACATTTCTTCAGAGTATATGAACATCTGAACGCAAATGGTTTAAATCGTACTATGTAGTATGGAAACAATGTTTATCGGGGGTTGCCCATTTATGACATTTTGTGTTTAAATCGTACTATGTAGTATGGAAACATGTACTGGCTTTCGAGTGAAGAAGAAAAAAAACTATGTTTAAATCGTACTATGTAGTATGGAAACCAGATCAAGCGCCCGTGTGTACGACTTGGCTTTCCTTTGTTTAAATCGTACTATGTAGTATGGAAACTGCTGTGAGCGTAAATAATTCTTTCGCATAATGACGGTTTAAATCGTACTATGTAGTATGGAAACAAGTATGAATAAAATAAACAAAAACAAATACGAAAGTTTAAATCGTACTATGTAGTATGGAAACTCCTCGAAAAACCCACTAGATTGCATCGAATTTTTTGTTTAAATCGTACTATGTAGTATGGAAACTTTTTTTTCACACTTCAACACTTTTTTCATCGCAGATTGTTTAAATCGTACTATGTAGTATGGAAACTGGTTTCAATATTTCCGACTACGACCCTGCTTCCCTCGTTTAAATCGTACTATGTAGTATGGAAACTTCACACAAAGAAAAGTTTCCATCAGGGCGGGAACGTTTAAATCGTACTATGTAGTATGGAAACTCAATATAGTTCAAAAGCAGTGTCAGCAAACGTTGTGTTTAAATCGTACTATGTAGTATGGAAACGCACGAGCGGGTAGAAGTTCTGCGTGCAGGGCGCAGAGTTTAAATCGTACTATGTAGTATGGAAACATGCCTCTTGTGTATCTTGCTGAAACCGTCCTATTGGTTTAAATCGTACTATGTAGTATGGAAACAAAATTGCTTCAATCAAATTCATGCGTTTTTCATGTTCGTTTAAATCGTACTATGTAGTATGGAAACCCATTAATTTCAAAACAGTTCAATTCTGGAAAAACACTGTTTAAATCGTACTATGTAGTATGGAAACTTCTATCTCCGAGAGGTTCCAGGCTGTCAGATAACTGTTTAAATCGTACTATGTAGTATGGAAACTCGTGAATGACATTAATACGAAAGACACGGTTACTAGTTTAAATCGTACTATGTAGTATGGAAACAAAGATATAAATAAATCTAATGATAGTATCAAAAACGTTTAAATCGTACTATGTAGTATGGAAACCGAACTTCTCTGACACATGTGTGGATTTTGTGAAAGAAGTTTAAATCGTACTATGTAGTATGGAAACCAAAAACAGAGACAAGGAAAAATACACATGCATAGAGTTTAAATCGTACTATGTAGTATGGAAACCCGAGAAAGAAGGTGGGATATATCCCCAAAATTTAACGTTTAAATCGTACTATGTAGTATGGAAACAATTTTATCGAGGTACCTTCTTTCACAAACAGGTCAGTTTAAATCGTACTATGTAGTATGGAAACAGGGGAGATGGCCGGTGGTGGGAAACAGCTACCGACGGTTTAAATCGTACTATGTAGTATGGAAACCTGATATCCGATACCCGGGTGCCTCCCTGAGGAAAAAGTTTAAATCGTACTATGTAGTATGGAAACTCGGTTTCTGTGTCAAGAAATCGATAGAATTTTCTCTGTTTAAATCGTACTATGTAGTATGGAAACGGTTTGGCCATGAAAAATCCAATAATAACAGCAATTGGTTTAAATCGTACTATGTAGTATGGAAACGCCGTAAACTGTCACACTATCATAGCAGTCATCTTCGTTTAAATCGTACTATGTAGTATGGAAACCTATCTAGCAAAACCATTGTTCTGTTTTTTGCCATTGTTTAAATCGTACTATGTAGTATGGAAACTAATCACAACCTCTAATGCATCCTTCAATGATAGAAGGGTTTAAATCGTACTATGTAGTATGGAAACTATTATCCTCTTTACGGGCATTTTTCGTTGCATTCGGTTTAAATCGTACTATGTAGTATGGAAACGATAGTATCTCTGCACGCCGTGCGTCTGACAGTTGGTGTTTAAATCGTACTATGTAGTATGGAAACACAAGACATATCGATGTTGGTTGTAAGTGTGTGCATGTTTAAATCGTACTATGTAGTATGGAAACTAGAAGGACTACATAATGACAAAAACAAGATGGAAGAGTTTAAATCGTACTATGTAGTATGGAAACGTGGATGCTACAACCGCAATAAAGGCGAATGTTGAAGTTTAAATCGTACTATGTAGTATGGAAACCTTTCGGAATTGCCTCAACTTTCTCTATATTTGTAAGTTTAAATCGTACTATGTAGTATGGAAACGATATATTTCCAGGTCAGGAGCGGAACGCGGGTCTTTGTTTAAATCGTACTATGTAGTATGGAAACTTTTTTTTCCGAGCTTCAACTTCTTCACGATTGAGGCGTTTAAATCGTACTATGTAGTATGGAAACTATATAATATGTAAAATATATGAAATATAAATTAAGGTTTAAATCGTACTATGTAGTATGGAAACATGATTTTGTCGAAAACTGGGAAGAAATGGAAAAGGTTTAAATCGTACTATGTAGTATGGAAACCGGAAAAAAATAGACCGAGGAATATACCCAGAGGCATGGTTTAAATCGTACTATGTAGTATGGAAACAATTGCCTCTCGACGGTGTCTTTGGTGTTAATATCGTTTAAATCGTACTATGTAGTATGGAAACCATACTTCATCACATATGAAAAAATATTAACATTTCGGTTTAAATCGTACTATGTAGTATGGAAACGGTGCAGGTATATTAGCGAAAAATCCGCTACTTACAGGTTTAAATCGTACTATGTAGTATGGAAACGCTGAAAATACATATGCAGCGTCGAAACGGTTGAGCTGTTTAAATCGTACTATGTAGTATGGAAACCTTTTTCTATCTTGTTTGTTTCCATTTTTTTTTATAGTTTAAATCGTACTATGTAGTATGGAAACTTTTACCTTTTTTTCATTTTTCCCAGATACCGTATAGTTTAAATCGTACTATGTAGTATGGAAACGGACGGCTTTCTGGAAGTGAAATAAAAAAGCTGTTCAGGTTTAAATCGTACTATGTAGTATGGAAACGAAAACATATAATACATACTGTATAATATATAATATGTTTAAATCGTACTATGTAGTATGGAAACTTTTTGCTATGTTGCGTGTATAATTTAGGAAGGAGAAGTTTAAATCGTACTATGTAGTATGGAAACTCTGGAAAAAAAATAATCGATATCGAGAACATCAAAAAGTTTAAATCGTACTATGTAGTATGGAAACAGGAAGGTACTTCGATTAGACTAAAATTAGGAGCATGTTTAAATCGTACTATGTAGTATGGAAACCACTACTCCACACTTTCTCGTGTTTCAGTATTGCTGGGTTTAAATCGTACTATGTAGTATGGAAACTTTGTTAACTCTTTTTTTATGTGTTCACCTATGTCGTTTAAATCGTACTATGTAGTATGGAAACCACGACGACTCGATATGCGGTATTTCAGTATTTTGGTTTAAATCGTACTATGTAGTATGGAAACAGATATGATGAAAATATGTATCTGCGTCCCCTGCCACGTTTAAATCGTACTATGTAGTATGGAAACTTGAAAACCATAGAAACATCGTCGGCCGTGTTATAGGTTTAAATCGTACTATGTAGTATGGAAACGTTGTAGCCTTAATTATATACCTCATTTTAAGAAAAGGTTTAAATCGTACTATGTAGTATGGAAACGAACAGGCACACCATATGTAACTGTGAAGGTGCCAAAGTTTAAATCGTACTATGTAGTATGGAAACGGTTGAAACTCGGTGCATAAAAAACATGGTTCAAACAGTTTAAATCGTACTATGTAGTATGGAAACAAGACAAGCGCCCCACAGGAAGAAATGGAACGGTAGTTTAAATCGTACTATGTAGTATGGAAACAATCCCAGATGGTGCTGGCTGGGTACCGAACGATAGGTTTAAATCGTACTATGTAGTATGGAAACTCAGGTATCTCAACACCGATTTAGGGCAAGCTCAAAGTTTAAATCGTACTATGTAGTATGGAAACGCATATGTAAGGATAACTACTCACTTTCTGAAAATGTTTAAATCGTACTATGTAGTATGGAAACCTATGTTCTCCCTCCCCAATAATAATAAACATAGCAAGTTTAAATCGTACTATGTAGTATGGAAACGTTTTGCAGGAAGAGATAAAACGCAAGGGAAAAATGTTTAAATCGTACTATGTAGTATGGAAACTTTTTGGATTTTTCGCAATGAAGCGTGCAAGTGCTGTGTTTAAATCGTACTATGTAGTATGGAAACGCTGTTTGAATATCACGATTTTACCTGCTTCGATGTCGTTTAAATCGTACTATGTAGTATGGAAACATAATATATAATATATAATATAATAACAAAATAAAGTTTAAATCGTACTATGTAGTATGGAAACGAGTATTCCGTAGGTTCTTTGGTTTTTTCTGTATCTGGGTTTAAATCGTACTATATAGTATGGAAACCTTCGCCTGATATCGTTTTAGTTTTCATTTTATTTCGGTTTAAATCGTACTATGTAGTATGGAAACTTTTGGGGGGTGAAAGAGTATCCATCCGCCCATAGAATGTTTAAATCGTACTATGTAGTATGGAAACTTCGTATTCCCCTACAGTTTTTTCTCCAGACATCCAGTTTAAATCGTACTATGTAGTATGGAAACTTTCTATAGATACAGAAAAAGAGTATGAGTATGATGAGTTTAAATCGTACTATGTAGTATGGAAACTTTCTGAAACCAACTTCTGAAATCCTTTTCTTAAATGTTTAAATCGTACTATGTAGTATGGAAACTCTAATATTAACGCCTGCTTCCAAGCATTATAATCAGGTTTAAATCGTACTATGTAGTATGGAAACACGATAGTCAAAAAATTCCTGTCTTTTCTTTGATTTGTTCAAATCACACCATTTTAAATATCCCTAAAAGTTATAAACAATAGCAAAGTTATACAGCA
>Ga0210021_1003794_pt1 | contig 11960 bp, 11 predicted proteins | sample CryGeymeta201517_FD_183981 | JGI IMG/M metagenome (GOLD analysis project Ga0210021, IMG submission 183981) | Groundwater microbial communities from Crystal Geyser aquifers in Utah, USA - Crystal Geyser metaG 2015-17 (SPAdes) (version 2) | ecosystem: Environmental > Aquatic > Deep subsurface >... | reverse complement strand
AAAAGCCAGAAGAATTTTGGCGGTTACCCATCAAGGACCGGACGGCGACGCCATCGGCTCGCTGGCGGCTTTCGGTTTTTATCTTAAAAAAATTAAAAAGCCGTATTATCTTTTATGCGTTTCCGGCGTGCCGGAATCGTTAAAATTCATCGCCGGAGCAAAATCAATAAAATCAAAACATCCCAAAAACAAATTTGATTTGATAATAGGACTTGATTACGGGGCAAAAATCCAATTGGGAATAGAAAGCTACTTAAAAAAATATCCCGAAATTCCTCTGCTGGTTTTTGACCATCATCTATCAACCGACCAAGACGCCAATTTCGGCATAGTAGATTCAAGGCGCTCATCAACCTGCGAACTACTGTTCGATTATTTCAAGGCCGTCGGTTTCAAAATTGACAGAAAAATCGCGTATGTTTTAACCGTTGGAATTTTAGACGATACGGGATTTTTCAAATATACCGACAATCCGAAGCCGCTTGGAATAGTTCTTGATTTGGTAAAACGATTCAAAATCAAGCCGGTTGAAATTGATAACAAATTGAATGGGCAGATAAAAACCGCGGCGCTTAAACTTTCAGGCGTGGTCTTAAGCCGCGTGAAACACAACCGCAAAAACGATTTCATCTATTCTTGGCTCCAAAGAAAAGAACTCCGCAAGCACAGTCTGGCTACAAGCGATTTGACTGACCTTGTCAAGCAATTGAAAAACTTGAAAGAGGGGCGATTTTCGCTTTTTTTAATTGAAGAAAGCCAAGGAAAAATCAGAGGAATGTTGAGAAGCCGTCCCGACAAAAAGTTTAACGTCGCGGAATTGGCCGAGAAAATTGGGGGCGGCGGACATAAATACGCCGCTGGGTTTAGGTGTAAGGGCACGATTGACTCAACTCTCAAACTCGTGGCAAAATATTCCAGAAAGCAGTAAAAATAATGGTGCCGTGGCGAAGTGGAAACGCTGTCGTCTGCAAAACGACTATGCATGGGTTCGATTCCCATCGGCACCTTATGGAATACGTACCGGAATATAATTGCCTATTTGTTTGCCCTTTGTTATAATTAATACAATGAAACAAAGATCTTGGACTGCCGAAGAATTAAAAAATGCCGTCAAAAATTCATTCAGCTATAGGCAGGTGCTATCAAAATTGGGCTTACGAGAAGCTGGTGGAAATTATGAACAAATCAAAAAATATATAGCCGAATATAATTTGGATAAAAGACACTTCAAGGGTCGTGGATGGAATTTGGGATTAAGAGGTATTGGCAAGCCTTTAATCTCATTGGATGAAATTCTTGTTAAAAATAACAATTTTCAAAGCTTTAAATTAAAGAAAAGATTGTTTGCTGCCGGTCTCAAATCACAATGTTGCGAAAAATGCGGTTGGGCTGAAAAAACTTCCAGTGGTTATTTACCTCTTGAGCTTGATCACATCAATGGTGATCGTCATGATAATAGACTAGAAAATTTAAGAATCTTATGCCCAAATTGTCATAGTTTAACACCAACGCATCGAGGCAGAATTAGAAAAGTTTAATTAAGGGACGAGTGGCGGAATTGGTATACGCGCAGCACTTAAAATGCTGTGATCATAAATGGTCTTGAGGGTTCGAGTCCCTCCTCGTCCACCATTTTGAAAATTAGGTAAATATGATATGATAAAAACATCGGCTCAAACCATATTTTAATTTTGAAGGAAATAATTCTATGATGAACTTTGGATTTACGCCTTTTGGCGGATTCGGTTGGATTTTTATGATTCTTTTTATGATTCTTTGGTGGGCCTTGATAATCGCGGGCATTGTCGCGCTTATCAAATGGCTAAGTGGTCAATCTCGCGAAGGGTCTCATGACCATGAAAAATCACCAATCGAGATTTTGAAGGAACGCTACGCAAAAGGCGAAATTGACAGAAAAGAGTTTGAGGAAAGAAAAAAAGATTTAAGCTAAACTTTTACTGCCCTATCAATTATCTTGGTCGAGAAGATACGGAAATTTTTTTACCGGAGAAAGATATTAGCGTAAATATGAAAATAGCATTTATCCATAGCGACAAAAAAATAGGTACCGGCGCGCATTTCATCAACGACCTTATCGCGTGTAAATTGCGAGAAAAAGGAGTAGAAGTAAATAATTTTTATCCGCAATTTTTACTTACAGACACCCCCATTCATTTTAAGGGCATTAACAATATCCTCTTTTTTTATTCATTGTTGGAAAAACGCGAGGAAATATTGCGCCACGATATTATTCAAGGAACAACCTATACCCCGCTTGCCTTTCTCCGTTTTCCCAAACCAGTGGTATCGCATTTCGGTTCAACCACTATTGGTTTTTTAAAAGCCGTACCGAAAACAAATCATTTAGAAAACGGATGTAGCGACGTCTTTATTCGTTTAAAACAATCAGGAGCGATTCGCGAACTTGACATAAAAACACGCCGACCGCTGAACGATACCGCTTCCATTGAGCAGTATGCCGCTGAACGCGCTGATTATATTATTGCCACATCTGATATAGTAAAAAAAGATCTAATAAGCGTTGGGGTCGCGGCTGAAAAAATTGAAGTCATTTATAACGCAATTGAGGATTATTGGTTTGAAACGCCAAACAATAGTCCAAAGAGTGAGCCAACCATCGTTTTTCTTGGCCGGATCGGAGAAGATCCGTTCACACTGAAACTAAAAGGTGTTGATCGTCTCATCTGGCTTTTTGAGCAATTTCCTGAAGTTAAAAAGTTTTCGATTGTAATGTCGAGAAATAAAAAGTTAGTGCAGTGGATGAAAAACAATATTCCAAATCACTCCATTGTTGCAAATGCGGTTAAAGATAGTATTCCCTCCCTATTAAATCAGTATATTGGAGGAATAGTATTGTTAACCTCGCGCTATGAAGGATTTTCGCTAAGTTTGATTGAGGCGATGTCGCAGTGGTTAGTGCCAATAAGTTTTTCCGTAGGCGTAGCTCCAGAAATTATTCGCAATGGCGAGAACGGTTTTATAGTTAACACAATTGAAGAAGCTGAAGAAAAAATAAAACTTTTGCTAAGCGACACCGCTCTGAGACATCGTTTAGCATTAGCCGCCAGAGAAACCGCAAAGCAATTTAGGTCTGACACGATGATTGAAAAAATGCTCGCATTGTACGGAAAAATCCTAGGATAAATCATCGGATTATTAACTGATATCTTTACAAAATTTTAGTCCAAATTCTATTCCAAAATTACCACATCCGCTTCTTTGACGCCGAAATTCTTCGCTAAATATTTTTCAGAAAACCAGATATCAATTTTGTCATCATGTTTACGGGCCATCCGGTCCTCCACCGTAAAAATCTTATCGCCAAAAACTGTCGGGATTTTTACCTTAGTGCCAAAAGTCAAAAAGTTGGCCGCTACTACGCCATCGTGAACATGGGAATTTGATGCCGTAATAAAGGGTGTACTGTCGGTCTGGTCGGGTGTTGAAGAATAGCCGGTTAAAACGACTTTAGTTGTTTTTAGAGGCAAGGGTTCGTTCATCCCCATAAGCGAGTCTCCACTAACCATCGTGGGTAAATTTTGTTTATTCTCCAGTTTATTGCTGATTAGAGCCAATATGTCGCTATAACCCCAAATAGCGCTTGTCTCCCCATATATATTAAGCGCCAAAATCAGCATAGTCAATGCTATTGTGGCTTTCTTAAGCCAAAAACCGTTAGGTTTTAGTATTGTACGCATTTTTAGGCAAACAAAAAATCACCGCTTTAGCAGAGATTCTTATTGTACTCTGACGATACCCCTAACCCAGCAAATTTGTCAAGGATTTTTAAAACCCCATGGACTGCCCCGTGAGAAGCCAAAATGCTGAACTTATCAGTTTTGGCAATAAAAAGAAGGCGACAAGCAGGGCTAAGATTAATCCAGAAAAACCCAAGTTCATAATACGAGACCAATAGCGCGGAAATAAATCAAAGAATACCTTAGAGCCATCAAGAGGCGGAAACGGAATCATATTAAAAAACGCCAAAGCAATATTAATGACCGCAATTAGAGCCACAAGCGACAAAAAAATTGGCGGGATGATATTGCTCATTAAAATCTTGTCGGAAAAAAATCTCAAAAATAATCCGAATACCAAAGCGATAAATAAATTGCTGGAAGGGCCGGCGATAGCCACTTTTAACGAACCGTATTTTTTATCTCTTAAATTATTGGGGTTATAAGGAACCGGTTTGGCATAACCGATAAAAATTCCCCCGGTAAATAGCAAAAATAGAGGCAAAATGACCGTGCCAAACAGATCCATATGAACCAAGGGATTGAGAGTCAATCGACCCTCATTTTTAGCCGTTGGGTCTCCTAAATAATAAGCGGCTAAACCATGAGCATATTCATGAAATACCGCAGAAATTACAATGATGATATATAAAAAGATAACTTGATTTAACATATAATTGTGTGTTAAAAATATAAAACTATGTCTAAAGTATGTAAAATCTGCGGCAAGGGCTCAACGCTCATAACGCCGCGAAATAAACTTCGGGGTAAGTATAACCCGGCGGCCAAAAAAAGAAAATATCCCAATCTTCAATGGATAAGTTTGCCTACCAGAAAAAGGATTTTGGCTTGCACTAAATGCATTAAAGCAATGGCCAAGCCTAAAAAGAAATAAAATCCTCACTTCCGCGGGACGTAGTATAATGGCAGTACGCGAGGCTGGGGGTCTTGCAGCCCGGGTCCGATTCCCGGCGTCCCGACCAATCAATACTTATAAAATGAACACTTATTTTTTGCAATTAAAAAATTGGTTAATAGATTTTATCCCAATAAATTTTTATCTTAGAGATATTTTGGATATTTTAATTGTTGCTTTCCTCGCGTACCTATTTATTGCCTTGATAAGAAGGACTAGGTCTTTTAGGATTATTTTGGGATTTCTATTTTTTATCGGGCTTTATTTAGTTTCTCTGCTGATGAATTTATCTCTAAGCGTGGCTATTTTCCAATATCTTTTAGGCATCACATTTTTGATTTTAATTATTACCTTTCAAAAAGAATTAAGGAGGTTTTTTGAATTTTTAAGCTTCTGGCCGTTCAGCAGAAAAAAGGAGAAACAAGACGGAATAGTGGAAATAATCAGCCAAGCGGTGAATATAATGGCCGAAAAAAAAATCGGCTCTTTAATCGTCATCCCTGGCCAAAATATTGTTGATGATTATTGCGAGGGCGGAACGTACTTAGGCGGTAAAGTTTCGTTCTCTCTGCTATTGAGCATTTTTAATGTGGATTCCCCGGGTCATGACGGAGCAGTTTTAATAGAAGGCGACGAGATCAAAAAATTCGCTCTTCACCTGCCTTTGGCTGAAAATTTTGAAATGGTAAAAAAATTTGGCACCCGTCATAGAGCGGCTTTGGGATTGGCTGAAAAAACAGACGCTTTAATAATCGCGGTTTCAGAAGAAAAAGGCACTATATCTTTGGCCAGAAACGGGAAGATAGCGATTTATAAAAATGATAAATTTAAAAGAGTTTTAGAAGATTTTTATAGAGAGAATTCCTTAGACGACAGTTATGAAAAAATGGGCAAAAAATCTTTAAGAAAGGCATACGAAATATCGACGTCTATAGTTTTGGCGCTTATAGCGTGGCTATTTTTTAATTTTCAAACAGGATTGACTCAAAAGAATTACATTGTGCCGGTGGAATTTAGAAATTTAGGCAGCGACATGATGGTTGAATTCATTCAGCCCAAAGAGATTATTTTAACAGTGAAAGCAAAAGATTATAATTTTAAAACATTAAAACCAGACGATCTGAATTTAAAAATAGATTTAAAGGATTATAATCTAGGATGGTATAAGGAAAGAATTGACCGGTCTTTAATAAATCTCGACGCTAATTTTACAGTTGTTAATATAGAGCCCGACACCATTAAATTTAAGATAAGCAAATTGAAGAATCAATTATAGAAATTTTCGGCGTCCCGAAAATTAAAGCCACTAAAAAACCCCCGCCATGGCGGGGTTTTTTAGTGGCCTGGAGAAGCTATCCCTAAGATAAATTTGGCAGTTTGCCAAGTGGGTGTCCGCAGTTCGCGACTCACGAGCCGGAACGATATGGGACTCCCGAATATATTTGTTTAGCCCAAAATCTTATAAAACAACTCTCCATGGCCACCTATATTATAACTGGCAACGAGAAAAAAATAAAAGTGAAGTTATTCACTTTTATTTTGATCGAGTGAACCAGTTATATCGAGCGGAGCGAAGATATAACATTCTAAAAGTGAAAAAAGTAATGCACATATTACAATTCGCGTTTACTCCAAAATGCCATCCAAATTCACATCGTACAAAATCTGTTCCTGCACTAAACGGTAGTTAAGAGATCGCTGAACGCCATCGGGCTTTATTAAAACCACGGTTCGTTCTTGTTTAGGATTTTTTGCCATAAGTTTTTAAAAATTATTATTTAATGTAAATATTATAAAAAATATTATAAAAACAATCTATCACAAAAATTATTAACTAGCAACAAATTCTCCTCTTTTCCTCTTTTCCTCGTCTTGGTATCACAAGCGGCCTATAGGCATATTGTGATCCTCAAATATATATGCTACAAATATTAATATTATTAAATAATAAAATAAAAATTGAGATATGTTAAGAGGTAAATCGTTAACCAAAGAAATTCTTTTTATGGCCGCCGCCGGCCCGATTATTTTATCTACGTTGTTTTTACCCAATGCAGCTCAAATGTTGAAACCTTTAATAAGGTGGCGCAAAAATTGGAATAAAATTGACCGCCATCTTATTCGTAATGCCATAAAACGTTTAAATAATAAAAGATTAGTTGCGCTCACCCAGAAGGGTGATAATCTATATATAGAAATTACCGAAAATGGCAAGAAGTTAATTAAAAATTTTGATTACGACAATCTTATTCTTCTCCGGCCGAAAAAGTGGGATAAAAAATGGCGCTTAGTAATTTTTGATATCCCAGAAAAGAAAAACAAGGAACGCCGCGCTTTTTCTGTAAAATTAAAAGATTTAGGTTTCTATCCCCTGCAGGAAAGCGTCTTTATTTATCCTTACGATTGCCGCGATGAAATTGATTTTGTTTGTAGTTTCTTGTCTATAGATCATTACGTGAATTATTGCGTTGTTGATATTTTAGATAAAAAAGAGGGCGAATTGCGAAAATTCTTTAATCTTAACCTTTCATAAATCATAAAAAAAACGGTATCATAAGCGGCCTATAGGCATGTTGTGATACTGGGGGTCTTTTATTTTTCTTTGTAAATATCGGCAGTGAAGCCGTCGCTTAAAACCCTAATATCGCCATTTTGATCGGTACGAAAGATATTCGCGCCAAACATTTTAAACCGGCTCAAAGCCGCTTGGGAAGGAAGGCCGTAGAAATTTTTTGCCCCCACTTCAATAATTCCGGCCTTGGGAGCAACCGTCTTTAAAAAAATCGGAAATGAGGAATATTTTGAACCGTGGTGCCCCACTTTTAAGATATCCGATTTTAAATTGTCACCATAGGCCAGAATCTGATTTTCTATCTTCGAAGTGGCGTCAGCCATAAACATTATTGAAAAATCATTAAAAATTAATTTTCCGACAATTGAAGTGTCATTAACGTCATCCCCTGCCGTACCGAAACTTTCACTGTTTTTATTGAAAGCCAAACCGGCCAGATTTTTATTCGGAGACAAAATGTCAAACTCCAAATCTTTATCAAAATGAATGGCCTCGCCGGCTTCCGCAATTAAAACTTTAACTTTATTATCCTCAATGGCATTTAGAAACTGATCATAATTATCGGTTTTTAAATAAACGCCGTTTAAAACTACTAAGCCGACGCTGTATCTTCTTAAAACTTCAATGAGACCGCTAACATGGTCGGCATGGGGATGGGTTAAAATAATTAAGTCAATCCTTTTTTGCAGCGGTTGAAGATACTTGCCTAATTTTTCTAAAACTTTATTATCCGGCCCGCCGTCAATAAGAACGGTTTGGCCTTTTGGAGTTTTAATTAAAATAGCGTCGCCTTGGCCAACATCTAAAAAATCCGTTTCTAAAATTCGTTCGGGTCTTTGGTTTAAAACTAAAAACCAAATTATCAAAGCAATCAATAAAAGCCCAATTAAAATTTTTAATTGATTTTTCATAGTGAGATTGAGGCAAATGGCAAAAGACTTAATATTTTAACAACCCAAATTTGGTAGGAGAGTAAAACCCAAGTCGGAAGGACAAAAATTGCCGCCATTTTTAAAGAAATAAAACCCATAAGGCCGGCTAAAAAACCAAAAAGCATGGTTGAAGGAATAACGGGCAAGATTAAAACATTGGCTAAAACGGCAATTAAAGAAAAACGGCCAAACCCAAAGAGAATAATTGGCAACGTCATAATCTGAGCCGATAAAGTAGCCGCTAAATTGGCGCGGAAAGATAAAAAATTAGGCAAACAAGAAAACCATTTATTAAAATGGGGCGCTAAATAGACCAAGCCCAAGGTGGCTAAAAAAGAAAGCTGGAAGCCGGCGTCATAGCGCAATAAATAGGGATTAAAAAACAACATCGCGGCGCCGGCAAAAATAATCGCGTTGGTTATTTGATAAGACCGGCCCTCGCGCCTGGCTAAAATTAGCAACCCGCCCATAATAGCCGCCCGCACCACCGAAGCGCCAGCTCCGGCAATTAAAGTGAACAACACCAAGCCGATGCCGACGAGCCAGAAAATCAACCGCCGCGGCAAAAACAGATAACTTAAAAAATTTAAAAGCATAATACTGACAATGGAAATATTATAGCCGGAAATGGCTACAATGTGGCTGGTGCCGGTTCTGTTAAAAGCGTCAACTAAATCAGGGGGGAGGGTCCGTCTGGCTCCGACTAAAAGAGCCGCTAAAAAAGAGGCCTGGGGTTCTAAAAGAATTTTATTAATAACATCTATAAAAGATTTTTTAATACCCAAAAGATGGCCATAGAAATCTTTATTGGCTGGCCGGTTTATTAAAGTGATTTCGGGATATTGGCTAATAAGAAAAATATTGTCTTTTGCCAAATAGTTTTGGTAATCAAATCTCGAAAAATTTTCCGGCGGTTTAGCTTTCCCGTTTAATTTTAATATATCGCCGTAAAAATACTCCGGATAAAGATTGGTTTTTATAAGAATGCGACCAAGGGCCTTACTTTCTAAGACATACTGGGAAAAACCCGACCGTTGGTCCGGTTCTCCGACAATTTTTCCGGAAAAAATTATTTTTTCGCTGACATCAAAATTTTTAATAGCCGGCTCGCCGCGATAACTAAAAACTTCAAAGCTGCGCCAAACGCCAAAGGCAAAAATCAAGATGCAAATTCCAAAAATTATTTTGTTTTTAAAATCAGGGTCGTTTTTCTTAAAAACGGCGGCAATCAAAACCGCGAGCCCGAAAATCAAAATTCCACCTGCGTACGCAGGTGGAATTTTGATTACCGAATACAGAAACACGCCTCCGATAAAACTTATCAAGAGAAGCGAGAAAATTTTACTTTTTGTCATCCGTATCTTTTTTTCTTCTTAGAAATGCCGGCATGTCCCATTCCTCTTCTTCATCAATTATTTTAACATTCACAACTGGTTTTTTGACATCTGCGGCGGGAATAACGGCCGAACTGCCATTATTGTATTTGCCAGCCCCAAAACCAGTGGCAATCACCGTTACTCTCACCTCGCCTTTTTTAAGCCGGCTGTCATAGGTTGCCCCAAAAATAACCTTGGCTTCGGAATCAATTGATTCGGTGATAACTTTAGCCGCTTCATTAACATCGGTCATGCCAAGATCAATCCCCCCCGAAACATTAAACAAAACACCATTTGCTCCATCAATCGAAACATCCAAAAGCGGCGAACTTATGGCCGCCTTGGCAGCATTAATAGCACGGTCTTCGCCAGCTGCTTTTCCAATCCCCATTAGGGCTGGCCCAGCAGAAGCCATAATCGTCTTAATATCGGCAAAATCAACATTAACAATGCCGGGATAAGTGATTAAATCGGCAATGCCTTGGACTCCTTGTCTTAAAATGTCATCAATAATAGTAAAGGCCTCAATTATAGAAGTGTTTTTATCAACTAAATTTAAAACCTTGTCATTGGGGATAGTAATTAAAGTGTCAACGCGGTCGCGAAGCGACAAAAGCCCTTCTTCGGCAATAGTCAGTCGCTTTTTACCCTCAAAAGAGAAAGGTTTAGTGACAACGGCAACAACCAAGGCGCCAACATCATGGGCCGCATCAGCAATAATCGGAGAGGCGCCGGTACCCGTGCCACCACCCATACCGCAAGTTATAAAAACCAAATCAGCGCCTTTTAAAGTGTCTTGGATTTCATCACGATTTTCCTCTGCGGCCTGGCGGCCGATATCCGGATTCATACCGGCGCCAAGCCCCCGGGTCAAATTTTTTCCAATATGAATTTTGATTTGGGCTTTGGTGTGATGGAGATCTTGGGCATCGGTATTAATGGCAATGAAATCAACGCCTTTAATCTGGGCATTAAACATTCTGGTAACAGCGTTGCCGCCGCCGCCGCCAACACCAACAACTTTTATTCTTGCAAACGTTTCCACGTCGGGTTTAATTTGAGCCATATATAATAGTAAATTAGGGGATAAAATTTTTGAGCCAGCCAATAAAACCGGAACTATTAGAACTGTCAATAATAACACGGTTGAAAGTTTCGTCAAAACCCCAAATTACAAGTCCCAAGGCCGTAGAGAAAACCGGATCCTGGGTAATTTCTTCCGGCCCCAAAATTTTTTGAGCCACGCCGCGGCTTATTGGCAAGCTTAATTCTTTTTTTGCTAATTTATCCAAGCGAGGAATCCTGCTGCCGCCGCCCGTTAAAACTACGCCACCGGGAAGCATTGAGGCTTTCCCCGCCCTCTTTAATTCTTTTTGAACCATTTCAAAAATTTCAGAAAAGCGCGCTTCGCAAATGGTCGCAATCTCCCTTCTTTGAATTGAACTTTCGCCGCCCAATTTTTTCAGGTCAACCATATCTCGCGAACTGGTACTCTCGGCTAAAGCCGAACCATGAATTCTTTTAATTTTTTCGGCCATATCAACGTCAACCTGAAGGCCGTAAACTAAGTCGTGGGTAACATGCGAAGAACCAATTCCCAAAATTGCCGCATGAAAGATATCGCCTTCTTCAAAAATAACCAGGCCGGTGGTACTGCCGCCAATATCTAAAACCAGCGTCCCCAATTCTTTTTGACGGGGACTTAATACGGCGTAACTGACAGCTAAAGGCGACAAAACCAGTTCTTTAACCTTAACGCCGGCCAAGCTTACGGCTTTACGAAGGTTTTTCAAGGCTGATGCCCCGCATTCTATCACCAGGGTGTCAACTTCTAATTTAACGCCAATCATGCCTAAAGGGTCTTTAATGCCATGTTCGCCGTCAACAGTCCATTCCCTAGCTAAATTGTGCAAAATCTCCCGATTGGGACTTGCTGGGATGGCTTCAGCTTGAAGAAGCGCCCTTTGGATGTCCTCCTTTGAAATTTCCCGGTCAGCACGAGAAACAATAACTACGCCTTTTGAGGGCCTCACAAAAATATTACTGCCACCAATGCCCACCACCGCCTCGTTATATTTAATGCCAGCATGGTTAATGGCTTTTTGGAAAGCCTCGCGGATGGCAGAAGCCGCCTCTTCAATATCAACCACCACCCCTTTCCGAACACCCCGTGAATTTGCCTCGCCCCAACCAATAATCTGAGGAGCTTCTTGCATCTTTTTCTTTGAAGCGACCACCACCTGAATAGAGGTAGTGCCGATATCTAAACCGATGATAATGTCTTCTCTTGGCATGTTTCAAATTAAAAATTAAAATATAAAAATGTAAAATTAAATTTCTAAACTTTTTAAAATTTTGTTTTCCAGACCTTCCATCTGCTCATGGCTATATCCTAATAAATGCAAC
>Ga0210021_1003778_pt1 | contig 11991 bp, 9 predicted proteins | sample CryGeymeta201517_FD_183981 | JGI IMG/M metagenome (GOLD analysis project Ga0210021, IMG submission 183981) | Groundwater microbial communities from Crystal Geyser aquifers in Utah, USA - Crystal Geyser metaG 2015-17 (SPAdes) (version 2) | ecosystem: Environmental > Aquatic > Deep subsurface >... | reverse complement strand
GAGATGCAGCAGGCACTGGAAACGCGTTTTGATGCCACCGATGTGGTGATCAAGGCCGCCGCCGTCGCTGATTACCGCCCGGTAGAACGGGCCGGACAAAAAATCAAAAAGAAAGAGGGTAGGCTGACTCTAAAGCTGGAGCAAAATCCGGATCTACTCGCCGAACTGGGCCAACGCAAAACCCGTCAACTCCTCATAGGTTTTGCCGCCGAAACGGAAAATCTGCTCGAAAATGCGGCCACCAAGCTGCGCAGCAAAAATCTCGATTTAATCGTCGCCAACGATGTCAGCGCTCCCGGTTCCGCCTTTGGCGGCGATACCAATCAGGTCAAATTTTTGTTCGCCGATGGTCAGGTCGAAGAACTTCCCCTGCTGACCAAAGATCAGGTGGCTCATCTTCTGCTTGATCGTATTGTCAAATTACGCGCACAGGTCGAATGCTCACAAGGAATATAAAATTGGCATATCGCTCTGCCCTCTGCTATAAGGATTAGTAAATATCCCCCGGCAAAGCCGGGGGCTTTATAGGTGAACCGCTCAAAGCGGTGGGCTCAAATCTTGGGCCGCCTGAAGGCGGCTAGTTGAGCAGTTTCAATTGATCGACTCTGCGATCTTCTCGTTCCTGATTCCGAATGTAATTTCGGATCACTTCTTCATCGCGGCCTACCGTTGAGGCAAAGTAACCTCTTGCCCAAAAGTTCTCCCCGGTAAAATTCCGGGTACGTCCGGCAAACGTTCTAGCGATATGGATCGCACTCTTCCCCTTGATGTATCCGACGACCTGAGCTACCGCAAACTTCGGTGGAATCGCGATATACACATGGATATGGTCAGAGCACAAATGCCCTTCCAGCACGACACTCTCGCGTTGTCGTGCCAGTTCTCGGATCACTTCTCCAAGATCCTGCCGTATTCGTCCGTAGAGTACCTTACGACGGCACTTCGGTATCCAGACAATGTGATACTTGCAGTCCCATACCGAATGACATAAGCTTTGGATGTTGTTCATCGAAAACCTCCGTTTCTGAGAACTTTGAGCGGTTCACAGAGGGGAGGTTTTCAATTACTCCCGGAACTGTCAAACTTTTAAAGTCCCCCGGCAAAGCCGGGGGGTTTCCTTTTGTACTAAAAAAGCTGGAGGGATTATCAGATAACAAAACCGCATCAGATGAGTCCAGCACACATCTTGCGGTTTTTTTTTTGCAAAGTGCGGTCTAGAATGCGATTCACTGATTACCAAGCCAAATACTTCGCCTATGAGCTGACCCGGCGCTGCCCATCGGACAGCGTCGAGAAGCTCGCCAGTACCGTGGCCGGGGCGCAGGTCGATCTGAATCCCCACCAGGTCGATGCGGCGCTCTTTGCCTTCAAGTCGCCCCTCTCGCAAGGGGCGCTGCTGGCGGACGAGGTCGGTCTCGGCAAGACCATCGAAGCGGGTCTGGTCATCGCGCAGAAATGGGCCGAGCGCAAACGCCGGATTCTGGTCATCACCCCATCCAACCTGCGCAAGCAGTGGCACCAGGAGATGAACGAAAAGTTCTTTCTCCCATGCGCCATCCTTGAAGCCAAGTCCTACAATGCCGCCATCAAGGTTGGGAACTTTCGCCCCTTCGACAACCAGGATGCCATTGTCATCTGCTCCTACCAGTTTGCCAAAGGGAAGGCTGCCGATGTCCATGCCACGCCCTGGGATCTGGTCGTTATCGACGAGGCGCACCGGTTGCGAAATGTCTACAAACCGGGCAATGTCATCGCCAACACACTTAAAAAGGCCCTGGCGCAGAAGCACAAGCTGCTGCTGACGGCGACACCGCTGCAAAACTCCCTCCTCGAACTCTTCGGTCTGGTCAGCTTCATTGATGAATATACCTTCGGTGACCTGAAGAGCTTCCGTGAGCAGTTCGCCAACCTGAACCAGGAACAGGTTTTTCAGACGCTACGGGAGCGGTTGCGGCCGGTCTGTCACCGGACCCTGCGGCGCCAGGTGACAGCCTACGTCCCTTATACCAGGCGGCATCCGCTGGTGGAGGAGTTTACCCCGGAAGAGAGCGAAGACCGGTTGTATGCGCTGGTCTCCAGCTATTTGCAACGGGAGAATCTTCAGGCCCTTCCCGCCAGTCAACGCACTCTGATGTCGCTGGTGCTGCGCAAGCTGCTGGCCTCGTCGACCTTCGCCATTGCCGGAGCCTTGAACACGATTTCCGCACGGCTCAAGCTCAAGTTGCGTCGCCAGCAACCGGAGCTTCCCCTCGAAGAGGAGCTGGACCAGGATTACGAGGCCCTAAACGAAACCGCCGAGGAATGGAGCGAGGAAGCAGACGTTGAAGTTCTGAGCGACGCCGACCGGGCGGCCCTGGAGCGGGAGATCGCCGACCTCGACGCCTTTGCGCACCTGGCGACCTCCATCGAGCACAACGCCAAGGGGAAGGCTCTGCTCAAGGCATTGACGGTGGCGTTCAAAAAGGCGGAGGAACTTGGCGCCGCCCAGAAGGCGATCATCTTTACCGAGTCACGGCGCACCCAGAGTTATCTTTTGCGGCTGCTGGGGGACAGCCCCTACGCCGAGGGGATCGTGCTCTTCAACGGTTCGAATACCGACGAGCAGTCCAAGCTGATCTATGCCAATTGGCTGGCGCGTCACCAGGGAAGCGACAAGGTCACCGGCTCACGTACGGCGGATATGCGTTCGGCACTGGTCGATTACTTCCGCGAGGAAGGGCGGATCATGATCGCCACCGAGGCCGGCGCCGAGGGGATCAACCTTCAGTTCTGTTCTCTGGTGGTCAATTACGACCTCCCCTGGAACCCCCAGCGGGTCGAACAGCGCATCGGCCGTTGTCATCGTTACGGCCAGAAGCACGACGTGGTGGTGGTCAACTTCCTCAATCGCAAGAACGAAGCAGATCAGCGGGTCTTCCAACTCCTCTCGGAAAAATTCAAACTCTTCGAAGGGGTCTTCGGCGCCAGCGATGAAGTGCTCGGCGCCATTGAGTCCGGCGTTGACTTCGAGAAACGGATTGCCGACATCTACCAGCACTGCCGTCAGACCGACGAGATCAAGGCCGCTTTTGACCAGCTCCAACTCGAATTGAGTCTGGAGATCAACGAGGCGATGACCTCGACCCGGAAAAAGCTGCTGGAGCACTTCGACGACGAGGTGCGCGAAAAACTCAAGATCCGCGACGAGGATTCCAAGGCCTATCTCAACCGTTTCGAACATTTGCTGATGCAGTTGACCCGGCACGAACTGCGTGACCATGCCGAGTTCCAAGGCGATGCGACCTTCCGTTTAAAAAGCTACCCCGATTGGATTTGTCCGCAGATTGCGCAGATGGGCGCAGATTTTAATCAAAGCCTTAATCGGCGAGAATCAGCGAAATCTGCGGATCAGATTCCCCTCGGTCTGTACGAACTGCCCCGGCGCACCGGCGAAGCGCACCTCTTCCGGCTCAACCACCCTTTGGCTGAGGCCTTGGTGGAGAGAGCCAAAAGTCGGTCTTTGCCGCTGGCGGAGGTTCATTTCGATTACGGCAACCACGCGGGCAAGGTCACCATCCTGGAACCGTTGCGGGGGAAGTCGGGCTATCTGACTGCTTCGCTCTTTTCCATCGAGTCTCTCGATCAGGGGGAGGATCATCTTATCCTCTCGGCCGTCAGTGACGACGGCGTGGCTCTCGATGAAGAGGCGGTGGCGCGTTTGCTCAGCCTGCCGGGTGAAGTCGTGGGCGAGGTTGCAGAAATGGATAATCTGGTGCAACTGGTAGGGCTGACCCAGCAGCGGCAGACGGCTATCCAAAAGGGGATATCTGAACGCAATGCCCGGTTTTTTGAGGAAGAGGCCGAGAAACTTGATGGTTGGGCTGACGATCTCAAGCTCGGGCTGGAGCGAGAGATCAAGGAGTTTGATCGCCAGATCAAGGAAGCACGTCGCTCCGCAACTGCGGCTCTGACGCTGGAGGATAAGCTGGCTGGTCAGAAGCAGATTAAGACGCTAGAGTCGCAACGCAATCAGAAGCGTCGGTCGCTCTTTGAGGCTCAGGATCAGGTCGATATGCAGCGTGCGGAATTGATTGAGCAAATTGAAGCGAAGTTGAGGCAGCGGACGGAGTTGTTGCACCTTTTTGCGATCCGGTGGCAGGTCGGGTAAGGTCGGATGATCATGTTGGGTAATTTCATTTGAAAAGGGAGGGCAACATGTCCGAAAGGTCATTACCTGTCAAGGGGAACATCTCTTTTGAAGCGCTGAAAAAATTGAACGAGCATAGTGTGGAATTCTGGAGTGCCCCCCGGGCTCCAACCCCTACTCGGGTACAGCCAGTGGCGGCGGTTTGAAGAATTGATCAACAGGGCCGTGATTTCGTGTGGACAATCGGGAAATATCCCTGATTATCATTTTGCCGATGCCGGCAAAATGATCGAGACGGGCAAAGCGCAGTTCGGGCCAATTGAGACGCAGAATGATTGATAGACACGAGCGAACCACAGGCGCCGGAGGTAAGTTGCGCGAAGAGAAAATCTGGGATCACGGTTAGTTTGTCATTAGCGGATTAACTGAAATGATCGGTTTGCCGACGCCGGCAAACCGATATCCCGCAATTGTGACTTATTCTGTCACAAGTGAAAGACACTATGACATGATTTTGGGAGGAGGAACACGATGGCTAACTTGCAGCAGTTTGGCGGCGAATGGACAACGGAAAAACTTTTGCGTGTACAGAAATATCTTGTCGCGTACACGAATGCTCTGAAAAATCAGCCATTTCGCCTGGTTTATATGGATGCCTTTGCGGGAACTGGTTACCGAAATATCAAAAGTATAGAAAATCACCAAGAACTTATGTTCCCCGATCAGGCCGGGGAGGATGCAGAGGCGTTTCATGCAGGCTCAGCCAGAATCGCCCTGGAAATAGACCCACGTTTTGCTGAATACTATTTTATAGAGCAGTCGTCGGCAAAATGTGCCGAACTTGAAAAACTGAAGACCGAGTTTCCCGACAAGGCACGGGATATCCATATTTTAAATGAAGACGCCAATGTGGCCCTCATGCGTCTATGTAAAATGTCATGGAAGAATACGCGGGGGGTTCTTTTCCTTGACCCGTTCGGAATGAATGTATCTTGGGAAACGATAGAAGCAATTGCCGGAACCGAGGCGATTGACATGTGGTATCTCTTTCCCCTCGGCGTAGGTGTGAATCGGCTTTTGACCAAAAATGGTGTCATCCCTAAAGCCTGGCAGCAAAAGCTGGACAATATTTTCGGTTGTGCCGAGTGGAAAGAGAAATTTTACCAGACGGAAGTGCAGCAGGGTTTGTTGTGGGATGAAGAGGTGACGACTAAAACCGGGGATTTTCAGCAGATTGCTGATTTTTTTGTCGAGAGACTCGAAAGTATTTTTCCGGGGGTAATAAAAAAACCACTTCCCCTCTATAATGCTAAAAAGAACCCGCTTTACCTGTTGTGCTTTGCCTGTGGTAATGAAAGAGGGACACCCATTGCCCTCCGCATTGCCGGGCATATTTTGAAAGGAAACTGATATGGCATCGAATTCTGCCATCGAATGGACTGGGTCGACCTGGAACCCGGTGACTGGCTGCGAAAAAACCAGTCCCGGTTGCAAGCACTGTTATGCCGAGCGCATGGCAAAACGCCTGCAGGCCATGGGCCAGAAAAATTATGTCAACGGTTTCGAACTGGCAATGCATCCGCATGTGCTTGAACTGCCGTTGTCCTGGAAAAAACCGCAGACCATCTTTGTAAATTCCATGAGTGATTTGTTTTTGGCAGACGTCCCAACGGAGTTCATCCATCAGGCCTTCGACGTGATGCGCCGGGCGCATTGGCACACTTTTCAGGTTCTCACCAAACGGGCCGAGCGACTGGCGGAATTAAGCAATGTATTGCCTTGGGCGGAAAATATCTGGATGGGTGTCAGCGTCGAAAACAGTGATTATGTGTCTCGCATAGATCACCTGCGTGTGACCGGAGCGAAGGTCAAGTTTCTTTCGATGGAGCCGCTGCTGGGGCCGGTGCCCGATCTTGACCTGCGTTGGATCGACTGGGTGATAGTTGGTGGTGAATCCGGGCCGGGGGCACGGCCGATTAAAGAAGAGTGGGTTGTCGAGATCAAGGAACTGTGTCTGCGGGCAGATGTCCCGTTCTTTTTTAAACAATGGGGTGGTGTTCGTAAGAAAAAGGCAGGTCGAGAATTGCAAGGGAAGGTCTGGGACCAGATGCCTCGCCAGTACAGAAAAAGTATCGAAGTGGCAGGGATAGAAAAAATCATCGGAGCCTTTGGATGAGCAAAAAACAAAAATTGGAACTCACCTGGATCGGCAAAGAAACCCGGCCGAAACTGGAACCGCGCATTCTGCTTGAGGATCCGGAGAAGTCGTATCATGCGCAGTTCCGGGTCAAGGCGGGGCCAAAGGCTGATCCGCAGATGACGCAGATTTTCGCAGATTAAACCAGGACTTTAATCGGCGTGAATCTGCGAAATCTGCGGATGAAATAGGGGATATTTTCGATAACCGGCTGATCTTCGGCGACAACCTGCTGGCGCTCAAGGCGCTGGAGCAGGAGTTCGCAGGGAAGGTGAAGTGTGTTTATATCGACCCGCCTTTCAATACTCAGCAAGCCTTCGAGCTTTACGATGATGGCATTGAGCACTCACTCTGGCTTGGTTTGATTCGCGACCGCCTCGAAATCATCCGAAATTTGTTAGGAGATGAAGGGACATTATTCGTTCATATTGATGACAATGAGCTAGGCTATTTGATAGTTCTTCTTGATGAAATATTCGGGCGATCTAATCGCATTTCAGTCATCACCTTCAAACAAGGCTCAGCCACCGGACACAAGTCGATTAATCCAGGTGTTGTCAGTACCTCAAATTTTGTCATTATCTATGCCAAAAATAAAGACATTTGGAAGCCAAATCGGATATTTACAGCCAGAACCGAGCGAGACAAACGATACGGGCAGGTCATCGAGAATTATGACGACGATTTTCCCAAGTGGAGGTTCATAACTCTAACCAAAGCCTTTGCCGCGAGTCTTAAGATGCCAGAACGTGGACTCAAAAAAGCCTTGGAGGGTGATTACGAGGAAAGATTAACTGAGTTCGTTATTAAGAATGCAACTCGTGTAGTTCGTCTTGCGCGCCCTGATTACAATGCGGTCAGTAATGACGCTAGGAAAATGATCGATGCTTCGAGAGTGAACAATGGTGAAGTGTTGCTACTAAATCGTGAAGGCTACTCTGATATGTATTTCGTTAGAGGGGAACGAATTCTATTCTATGCTGACAAACTGAAGCTGATTGATGGGCAATATGTAGCCGGTGAGCCGCTTACAAGCATCTGGGACGATGTCTTATCAAACAACCTCCATAACGAGGGTGGGGTAGCCTTCCCCAAGGGTAAGAAACCAGAAGCATTGATCAAGCGCTGTTTTGATCTCACGACGAATCCCGGCGACCTAGTTCTTGATTCATTCGCCGGTTCAGGCACCACTGGTGCCGTCGCACATAAAATGGGCCGAAGGTGGATCATGGTGGAATTGGGCGAGCACTGCCATACGCACATTATCCCCCGCTTGAAAAAAGTCATTGATGGCGGCGACCAGAGTGGTATCAGCAAGGCGACGACCTGGAAAGGGGGCGGCGGTTTCCGCTACTATAAGTTGGCTCCGTCGCTGATGGAGCAGGACAAGTGGGGAAACTGGATCATCTGCAAAGAGTACAACCCCGCCATGCTCGCCGAGGCGGTCTGCAAGCTCGAAGGCTTCGTCTACGCCCCCTCCGACAGCCTCTACTGGCTGCATGGCCACTCCACCGAAACCGATTTCATCTACGTTACCACCCAGAACCTCAGTCACGAACAGTTGCAGGCCCTCTCCGACGAGGTCGGCCCCAGCCGCTCACTGCTGGTCTGCTGCTCCGCCTTCCGGGGTCGTCCCGATGCCTTTGCCAACCTGACGGTCAAGAAAATCCCCAACGCCGTCCTCTCCCGCTGCGAGTGGGGGCACGACGATTACAGCCTTAAGACTGAAAACCTGCCGCAGAAACCGCCCGAGCCGGGCCAGCAGGCACTGGATTTATGAAGTGCCGTCATTCCGGTGAAAGCCGGAATCCAGAGGTTTACAGGTTCAAAGCCACTGGATCCCGGCCTTCGCCGGGGAGACGACTAATTTTGAATTCGTCAGGTTAGAATTTTCGGTTTTGCCGACAGTGTCAGCAAAATCGCTGCTATGCCGAAGCAATGGAAATTGTCGTATCAGTGATACGACAATTGTGTCGAGCGAACTTCCCCCCTGGACCCCGGCGAACGCCGGGGCGGCGGAAGAAGATGAGAAAGAGCAACGATGTCGAAGCTCCCATGCGTTTACATTCTTGCCAGCCAAAGAAACGGCACACTGTATGTCGGCGTGACTTCCGACCTGATCAAGCGGATCTGGGAACACAAAAATGATGTCGTCGAAGGCTTCACCAAGCGCTACGCTGTCCACACCCTGGTCTGGTATGAACCGCACGAAACGATGATTTCGGCAATTGCTCGCGAAAAGGCGATAAAGGAATGGAAAAGGAAATGGAAGCTGGATCTGATCGAGCGCAGCAATTCGCAGTGGAGGGATTTATATGATGAATTGTTGTGATCGTCATTCCGGCGAAGGCCGGAACCCAGAGACCTTGAGCTTAAACCCATGGATCCCGGCGTGCGCCGGGGTGACAACTACTGATATGGCTGTCATTCCGGCGAAGGCCGGAATCCAGAGACCTTGAGCTTAAGTCCCTGGACCCCGGCCTGCGCCGGGGTGACAATATGTGTAGAGGAAAATTTATGAACCGTCACGTCAATGCCATCTCCGGCCGCCTGAGCCTGCGCCCGCCGCAGCGGATCTCTCTGGAAATCCTCGACCGCGTCACCGAAATCGTCTCGCCGCGCAAAGAAGCCGATCTGGCGGCGGCACTGGCGATCATCCGCAGCGAATACCCGACCGTCACCGACTTCGAGCGCGAGTTCCCCTCTCTCTGCTTCGCCCTTGCAACCGGGGTCGGCAAAACCCGCCTGATGGGGGCCTTTGTCAGCTACCTGCATCTCGCCCATGGCATCAACAACTTCTTTGTCCTCGCGCCCAACCTGACTGTCTACAACAAGCTGATCGCCGACTTCAGTAACCGCAATCACCCCAAATATGTCTTTAAAGGAATTGCAGAGTTCGCGGTCAATGCGCCCTCAATTATCACCGGAGATACATACGACAAGACCGATCCAACCACTGGCTTGCTATTCGGTGGGGTAAGAATCAATATCTTCAACATCTCCAAGATCAACTCCGAGGTGCGTGGCGGCAAGGCGCCGCGCATCAAGCGGCTTTCGGAATATATCGGCGAGAGCTATTTCGACTACCTGGCCGGTCTCAAGGACCTGGTGTTGCTGATGGACGAATCGCACCGCTACCGGGCTTCGGCCGGAATTCGGGCCATCAATGAACTCAAGCCGATCCTCGGCCTGGAGTTGACTGCCACCCCCTTTGTCGAGACCGCCAGGGGAGCGATTCCCTTCAAGAACGTGATCTACGACTACCCGCTGGCCAAGGCCATGGCCGATGGCTTCGTCAAGGAACCGGCCGTCGTCACCCAGAAGAACTTCAATCCGCGTGACTTCACGCCAGAGCGCATCGAAGAGATCAAGCTCGAAGACGGCGTGCGCCTGCATGAAAACGTCAAGGTTGAGCTGGAGACCTACGCCCGCCAGACCGGGCAGGCGATCGTCAAGCCGTTCATGCTGGTCATCGCTCGTGACACCACCCACGCCGGGCAGCTGCTAGCGCTGATCCAGTCTGAAAAGTTCTTCGAGGCGCGTTACACGGAGAAGGTCATTCAGGTCGATTCGAGCCAGACCGGAGCTGCTGAAGAAGAGATGATCCAGCGGCTGCTGGCAGTGGAGAGTACCGAAGAGCCGACGGAGATCGTCATCCACGTCAATATGCTCAAAGAGGGCTGGGACGTCACCAATCTCTACACCATCGTGCCGCTGCGTGCGGCCAACGCCCGCATCCTCATCGAGCAGTCGATCGGACGGGGCTTACGCCTCCCCTATGGCAAGAAAACCGGCGTCACGGTGGTCGATCGCCTCAACATTGTGGCTCATGACAAGTTCCAGGAGATCATCGACGAAGCGAATCGTGCCGACTCGGTGATCCGCATGCAGCAGGTTATCCTGGAGCCGGAGAAAGATTTCCAGAAAAAGACCACGGTCGTCTCACCCTCGACCATCGAGCAAAAGTTGGGACTGGCGGCGCAGACGGTCGCGCCCGCGTTGCCGGGAGCGAAACCGGTGCCGCAAACGGCCCCCGCTTTCAGTACCCCTGCGGAACAGCATGTCGCTCAGGTGGCTTATAAAATCATCCAGGAGCACGAGTTTCTCCCCAGCTCGTCGGAACTCGTCAAAGAAGAGATCGCTGCCGAAATCGTCAAGCGTGTCGAGGCAGAACTGACGCCAGCGCAGATGGAGCTGGAGGGGGTCGTTGCAAGGCCTGATGTCGCCGCTATCGTCGCCAGGACGACAGAAATCGTGCGGCAACAATCGATCGATATACCCCGCATTCTGGTTGTCCCCATGGGCGAGGTGACCCTCGGCTATCACCCCTTTACCCTCGACGTCAAATCCATCAATTACCAACCGGTCTCACGCGACCTGCTCATCCAGCACTTACGTACCGGACAGGAAGATTCATTAAGCTCTCTGGGGGCAAACAAAAGCGAGAACCGGCTGGAAGACTACTTGGTGAGCGCATTGATCGATTTTGACGACATCTCCTATGATGCCCATGCCGATCTGCTCTACGACCTTTCCGGTCAGATGGTGCGTCACTTGACCAGTTACCTGAAGGACGACGAAGCCCGTAACGTGCTCCAGTATTACCAGCGGCAACTGGCTGACTTCATCCATGCCCAGATGCAGGCCCACCAGTGGGAAACCGCCGTCGATTACGAGGTGAAGATCAGCAAGGGTTTTTCAGCGCTGAAGCAGAGCGCCTTTACCGCCGCCGCCGATGGTGTCCGCCACTTTCGCCCGCCAGTTGATGACAAAAGCAAAATAGGCCAGATGGTCTTCGGCGGCTTCCAGCGTTGCCTCTATCCATTACAGAAATTCGATTCGGACACCGAGCGTCGTTTCTCAGTCATCCTCGAAAAGGAATCGGACCCCTCCATTCAGAAATGGTTCAAGCCCGCCAAGGGCCAGTTTCAGATCTTCTATAAATCTGGCCAGGATCACCTTGAATATCAGCCCGACTTCGTAGTTGAGGCAACTGATCGGATCTACATGGTCGAGACCAAGGCAAGAAATGAAATGGAGTCGGCCGATGTCCTGGCCAAGAAAGCAGCCGCCATCAAATGGTGCGGCCATGCCTCGGCCCATGCCCAGGGCAATGGCGGCAAGTCATGGCAGTATCTGCTGATACCGCATGATGTGGTGGCGGAGAATATGACTTTGGCGGGGTTTGTTGGACGTTGAAAGCAATAATCCACACCTTTAAAGGCGGGGCAGGTTTCAGTCTATTTACAGATATCCGGACTGCTGGCTGAGCCTCACACCTGAATCAATAAATCCAGCAAACTGTCCGGATCGGTGATTCCGTTGCGGAAGCGTTGTTTAATGTCGCGGAGAATGGCTTCGGCGTCTTGCTGATCGAGTTTGCCGTCGAGCCAGAGGAGGTTCATGTTTTTGCGAATGAGTTTGGCGGCGGTGAGGGCACGGTCCCCTGTGGGGTCGGCTTGCCAGAAGGGACTTTGCTCATCGCCCAGAATCCCTTCAACCGCGGTATAGGCGAGGTTGACATATTCCTGCTGATCTTCGGGGGTGAATTCCCATTTTGAGCGTCCCGAAACCTGGCGTAACAAGCCTTGCCACTGTTGCAGTCGACTGATGAGCATCATGGAGTTGAAAAGTTTTTTATTGGTGCGAAAAGAGAGAATAGTCTCCG
>Ga0210021_1003764_pt1 | contig 12012 bp, 9 predicted proteins | sample CryGeymeta201517_FD_183981 | JGI IMG/M metagenome (GOLD analysis project Ga0210021, IMG submission 183981) | Groundwater microbial communities from Crystal Geyser aquifers in Utah, USA - Crystal Geyser metaG 2015-17 (SPAdes) (version 2) | ecosystem: Environmental > Aquatic > Deep subsurface >... | reverse complement strand
ACAAGCTGGGTCCGCGGTGACCTGAGCCAGGCGAGACCGCATCGAGCCCTCGTCAGCGGTTTGCGGAATCGTCACGACTTCGGGTGGAGGCGGCAGGTCCTCACACAACATCGACCGGATGACGATTCCACGCCAGGTGATAGCGATTCGTGCGTAATTCATGTCGGTTTGGCCCACCAGAAATGCTGGATGGCTCAGGACTCCAGCGCGGTCTTCGGTCAACGGGATCGTGGCCAGAGTAGGAGTCGCGCTCAATCCTGAGAGGCCCATGATCGCGCCGACGTCTTGTTCGACGATCACCTCTCGCGACGTGAATACATCACGTGTGTCGGCCGCGCTGGTCATTGTAATGTGGTGGATTGTATCAAGCGTCGAGACCAGCATTTTTCCGGCAAGATCAGCGTCAAAAGCTGTGGCTCCGCGTGCTCCGGCTTCGAGTTGCTGCAATTGAAGATATTGGGTCCAAAAGGGCGAAAGCCCTGCCTGGGACCGCGGGTCGGCCAACATCCGGGAGACCTGCTCGGCCACACCTGAGCGTGTGTTCAAGGCGCCGTTCGAGGCGGCACTCAACAACGTTTGGTCCGGCAGATCCTGCCAGATCAATGTGGCCAAATCGTTGGCGATATCCGTCGCTGGCCGGAAGCCGGTGGAGGTGTCAGCACAAGATTCTTCGAAGCCATATTCGCAGATGGGCTCGACGGTCTGCCACCCCGGCAAAGGCGGCAAGGTTTCGCCCGGACTGCAAATAATCACGCCCTCAAGTACGTGTTGATTGGGCGCAAAAGCAGGGCAGTCGAATTGACTTTCGATGATCGGCCCACGGTACACACAATAGGTCTGCCCAGTGTGCACTTCTGCCACACCCGGAGAGCAATCAGCGGCTGGCTCGGCTTCTTGCGTTTGACCACAACCGACGGCCATCAAGATGCCCACCAACCCGGTTTTCCATGGAGACTTAATCACCTATAATTCCTACGTCACGGCTCTTAGCCGAACGATTGCTGAGGCCATCCAACCAAGTCATTGGTCATAAATTGCAAAATCGTCAGGGCACCAATCATCGGGCACGCTGCAATCAGACGCAACCGGCAGACCGCTTTACGAGTTGAACATCCGCTCTTGTGTGACCGGACCTGAAATTATCGGCTGCCGTTGGCTCTAGAATGCAGACCGGCCGACAGGACAAGGATTGGGGTTATTCCGCGTGAAATCCGCCGAGGGTTTCTTCGGTAAATTCGACGGCCCAAAAACACTAGCGTGCCACCCCAGTTTTTGACCGATTTGGATGGGTTCCCGCGCAAGCTTTTCTACAAATACTGAACAACTGGCAGAAATGGAAAGCACTACAGTGCCCAAAAATAGACCTCACTATTCGTAGATCATGAAATCCTCAGCGCACCATCCCTCAGGCACGCCGCACCCCTGCGCAAACGGTTCGCTGGTGCTTGCCCACTTCGACTGAACATCCGCCAAATCCGCAAATTTTGTTGGTCCCCCAAAAGCATCTGTGACGACCCCGTCAACGAGGTCTGTCCGGAAGACCTCGACCAAATATTTGGGAAACGCACTGTTTGGATCTGCCTCGAAGACAATAAAGGCGTCTCCTTCAATCACATCTTCCAGCCTGCATCCGCCAGCTACTGTCGTCATCTCCTCGTTGCCGGAACACACCGTGCCACATTCCTCAAAGACTTCCACAGAAGCCCCATTGGCATCCAAGAACACGTGGGTTGTGATTATTTTGTCCCCAACTTGAGCAGTTGAATTGCTTTGATGCGTCAATATTTGACCACCACCGCAACTCACATCAACAAGTTCACACAGGTTTGGAAATACACGGAAACTTCCCGACGATGTGTCACAGAAACCAGGTTCCGTGGTTTCCCATCCGGCAATTGGCGGCAAACTCTCACTAGGACTGCAGATAATCATGTCTCTAAGTTCGTGCTGAAAGGGTGCAAAATCCGGACAATCGAATCGAGTCTCGATGATCGAACCGCGATAGACGCAATAGGTCTGCCCGTCATGTATTTCGGCGTCGCCCGGGGAACAATCAGCGGCTGATGTGGTATTTTTTGGGTCGCCACATCCCACGATCAACAACGCCAATAGACCGATATTCCATTTAATCTTATTCATCTTCTGTCTCCTCGAACGGTGTCCAAACAAAGGTGAGGCCCATGTCTACGACGTCTTCCGCATCTGTGGCTTTTTCGTCCAGAGCCACGAGTCGTGGCCAGACGGCTTCCTCGTAAATTTTTTCGAATTCTTCCAAATCCTGACGCCTAACCCGCATGCTCACGGAGCGCGCTGAAGCGCGTCGGTCGTCTGCAATAAATCGAGTCTGTGTCGCTGCAGTCAGGACCGACAAAACGTTGTTGAGGCCGTCAATCCTAGACGCCAAGTCGGTGTCCATAAGACGGTTCGCGCGGTGAGTTGGGGCGTATTTTAGCGTCCGGCCAGGCACGGTTTCAACGCGGCCTTCTTTAATAAGCAACGCAAGCGCGTGCTCGATATCGTCAGGTTCGTGTTTCGACAAAACCTGAGCGATTCGGGCGATTCCAGCGGGCTCCGCCCACAACATGAATTCAATTTTTCGGGGTAATTCATGTTCGACTTCGGGCTCAAAAAAACCTTCGCGCAGGTCCTTCAAAAGTCGGTCAATCGTACGGCTTGAGACATCAAGTTCTTCGGCAATCTCTCTATGCGACAGGCCTTGAGTTCGCTTCACTTCGTAAAGCGACAGCTGAGCCAGCTGCGTAAAATCCTTGAGCGGCAGGCCTGCCTTTGCGGCCACCCGTGCTGCTGGTCGAACCAACGAGTAAACCACTCGCCGGATGAAACTTAATGAGTCGTTGCCATCTTCCATGACTCATAAATGCCAAAACAAAAGTCCGAAGTCAACAGTTTGCGACATTTTTGTCGAATAACGTCATAAATCATTTTTCGTAGATTGAGAAATCATCGGTGCACCAATCGACCGGTGTAGTGCAATCAGCTGCAACCGCCCCACTGGTAGTTGCCCACCTTGTCTGCACATCCGAGAGCCCCGTGAAGTTCGTGGGGTGTCTCCTTCAATCACATCCTCCAACTTGCATCCGCCAGCTACTGTCGTCATCTCCCCGTTGCCCGAACACACCGTGCCACATTCCTCAAAGACTTCCACAGAAGCACCATTGGCATCCAAAAACACGTGGGTTGTGATTATTTTGTCCCCAACTTGAGCAGTTGAATTGCTTTGATGCGTCAAAATCTGACCACCGCCGCAACTCACATCGACAAGTTCACACAGGCTTGGAAATACACGGAAACTTGACGACGAACTCACGCAAGTGTCGTTGGCGTTTTCAGCCTCGGATCCGCAGGAAGCAGCAAACAAAAACGCGGACAAAATTACCAAATCCGAGTGCTTTTTCATCATCCCTCTAATCTGGCCGACGCAGACGAGGACCCAATCCACACACCAATCGTGAATCAACGGTACCGGCGAACCGTTTTCGAATCGCAAATCGCAATGTGGGCAGGATGCCCGCGTACATCGCAAGCGGGCAGGATGCCCGCGTACCAATCGCAAATCGCAATGCCGGGCTGGAGCCCGGGGGACTCATCGCAGTGCGGGCAGGATGCCCGCGTACCAATCGCAAATCGCAATGCCGGGCTGAAGCCCGGCGGACCAATCGCAATGCGGCGGGAGCCCTGCTCACCGCTCACGGCTCACGGCTCACTGCCCACTGCCCACTGCCCACTGCCCACCGCTCACTGTTCGCCGAAATCCGCTGACCCGCGACTCCGCTTCTGCTAACGTCCACGTCTTCAGGAGGCTCGAATGCGCTCAACGCTAGTTCTGCTTTTCATTCTCAGTGCATTTTCGTGTTCCTCGGACACGACGGCTACCGGTCCGGCAGATGCGGGATTGGACGCCAAGGACGCATCAACGTTTTGTGAGCCTGGCACGAGCATCTGCAAGGACTTGGTCACGACTCAGATTTGCGCCGAAGACGGAGGCTCCTACCTTCCGAGCGCGTGTTCGGCGGAATTGCGCTGCAACGATTTCACGGGCGTCTGCGCGCCGGAAGTCTGCATTCCAGGCGCATTTCAAGGCTGCACCGACACAGGGCTGATGACGTATTGCAACGAATCGGGAACCCAGATTGTCGAAGATAATTGCCCCGGCAATGCGCCCTGCGAAGACGGCGCCTGCACCGCCCCAGAATGCACGCCAGGCGAAATGCGATGCATCGATAATAGCCAGCTCGAAATCTGCAATGAAGCCGGCGCACGGGTGCCGGGAGCGCGTTGCCCCATCGGCACCGAGTGTTTTAATGGGGCCTGCGAAGAGCTCTGCGAGCTGAACCAAAAAATATCGAGTTATATCGGGTGTGAGTATTGGTCAGTGGATCTCGATAATTACGACGATGCCCTGTCGCAACCGCACGCAATCGTGGTTTCGAACGTCAACGAAACGATCGAAGCACGAATTGAACTGACGCTCGGCGAATCAGGTGAAAAACTGCTCACTGGGGCGGACGGAGCCCCGTTCAATTTAACGATCGCCCCAGGGGCGGCCGCAATCTACGCGATTCCGGTCGGCTACGACCATTCAGGCACTCGCGTCATCAAAAATAAAGCGATTAAAGTTACGTCCAATATTCCGATTATTGCTTACCAGTTTAATCCGTTAAATAACGTCGATGTTTATTCGAATGATGGCACACTTTTATTGCCAACTAATTCTGTAGGCACCGAATATTGGGGGCTTTCGTGGCCCTACCGACAAGGCCCAAACCTGCGCGGATTCTTGACCATCGTCAATTCGAGCGGGCAACCGAATCGGGTCACTATTTCTCCAAATGCCGAAATCCTAGCTGGCCCTGACATCCCTGCGATCGAGGCGGGCACAGACCGAACAATCGACCTCGCCCCAGGTGACTCACTGAACCTGACCGTGTCTGGCGTCGAATACGACTCGGCCTTGGAATCGGGGTGTTTGAAAGACGCTTTGGGGCCGCCGGTCAACGTCCTGCCTTGTCCAGACCTTACGGGCACTCATATCGTCGCCGAACAACCGGTGACGGTGTTTGGAGGCCATCAGTGCGCCAACGTAGTGCAAGGCGTCGACCGCTGCGACCATATCGAGAGCATTCTTTTCCCCGTGAGCACCTGGGGCAAAAACTACATCGGAACCAAATTCAGTCCACGTGCGGGCCAGGCCACGCCTGAGCCTGATGTGTGGCGAGTCGTGGCGGCCGAGGATAATACGCAGATACAGACGATTCCGCCGATCGACGGAATTCATGGCAAGCGAATCAACGCCGGTGATTGGTTGCAATTCGAATCGACCCAAACCTTTGTACTTGGCGCAAGCAAACCCGTTTCGCTCGCTCAATACATGGTGGGTTCAAACTGGTTTGGCATTCCGCGGATCTGCAACGAAGGCATCGATGCCGGAAACCCCACCGGTATTGGCGATCCCGCGATGGCGACAACCGTTCCGATCGACCAGTATCGCAAGGATTATTTGTTGCTCACACCAGAGGCCTACGAGCTCGATTTTTTGAATATTGCCGCACCAGCCGGACGCGAAGTGCTTATCGACGGCGTGCCGATTCCGCGTGAACTATTCAAACCGGTGGGCAGCGGTGGGTACGAAGCCGCGCAGGTTCCGGTGCCTGACGGATTCCACAAAGTGACCTCCGAAGTCCCATTTGGCGTGGTTTCTTACGGCTACGATTGCCACGTGTCCTACGCCTATCCGGGCGGATTAAACCTGGAACAGATTTCCGACCGACTGTAACTTTGCGAAGGGTACGCTGGGCTTTCATTCGGCGACTGCCAATCCCGTGCGGGCAGGATGCCCGCGGACCAATCGGATGCCTGTGTACCAATCGCAGCGCCGCGAACCAATCTGCTCACCGCTCACCGCTCACTTTGGGCTAAAATTGAAGGGGTATCGGACGTTGACTTTGCCGTTACCGTCGGGCGCGGGGAACTTCAGGTCGCCCAAGGCTTTGATCATGCAGTCATGCAACATGGCATCGATCAAGGTCGACGTCTCGTCGTCCAGCTCGGCCAATTCCACGCGGCCCTCGTCGTTTTCGGCGGCAATCGTGAAGGCGAGCGTAACCCTACCTTCTGCATCCGGAAAATCGGCGAGGGTTTCGAGGTAACACGACTCGACGACTGGACGCATGGCTTGGATGCCATCGCGAATGACCTCTCGATCCAAAGTGCCAAGGGGCTCTTCGTCTTCTGCTCCTGCGTCGGCAGCGGGCGGCTCAGGCACAGAAGCGACCCAATCCGGGCCTGGGTTCGCCATCACGGCATCTTCGCGCCCAGCGGGCTCTGAGGGACTCGGTCCCAAAACCGATTTGGCCGTTTCCTCGATGTCTTGCGCAGCTTCAGTCGCCTGATTTGCCGTTTGATGATCCAGGCCCACCTCGGGAGCCTCTATCGCCGTCACCGCGCTGATCACAGCCTTGTTCAACACGTCATCGACTTCAACATGTTCGACCGGCTTCTCTTCTTTGTCAGACGAGACAACGACCAATCCGATCGTCGTGACGACGAGGATACCCACGGCGGCTATTGCGTAGGGTTTTGCGCTGCGATTCACATCCATCAATTTCCCTTGAACGTCGGTTCACGGCGTTCCATATACGCCAGAATCGCCTCCTTGAGGTCGTTCGATTCGAGATACGCGCTATTCCAAGTCGCGACGTAGTCCAAGCCCTGTTGCACGGTCATATCGCGACCGGCGTTCAGGACCTGTTTGATGGATTGAACCACAAAAGGCGGATTCTTGGCGACCTCGATGGCCTCCGCCATCGCTGCCTCGAAAAGTGACTCGCTGTCCAGATAGACAGAATCCACCAAGCCCATCGCATGGGCCTCCGTTGCCGTGAAGTCTTTTCCGGTCATCGCCAGCCTGCGGGTTGAGGCCTGACCGATGATATGCGGAAGGCGCTGAAGTGCCCCAAGATCGGCGGTGATGGCGATTTTGACTTCGCGCAGCGAGAAGCGCGCCTCAGCGGTTGAAAGCCGCCAATCCGCTGCGGCGACGATGTCGATTCCGCCACCGATACACCACCCATCAATGGCTGCAATCACCGGCTTGGAGCAGGTCTCGATCGCCGTAATTCCGGCCTGCCACTCCAACACCAGTCGTTTCAGAGCCATGCGCTCGGACGCCAGGTTTTCGCCCTGAGATAGACCCATAAAAAGGGGGGCATTTCGTTGCAGATCGAGTCCGTAGGTGAATTGCTCACCCCGTCCACGCAAAATAACCGCGCGCACGTCTTCTCGACGATCCAATTCATGAAAGGTCGCGGCGAGTTCGCCCCAGACATCGGGTCCCAGTGCGTTTCCGCGTGCTGGGCCGGCCAAAGAGACCACTGCGACATGGTCGCTAACTTCGAGTGTTAATTCTTGCATCGTCTTTCCTAAAAATTCTTAAACACGCTTCAGGGCTTCATTCCATCGACGTAAATGGTCGGCACGGACTTTTTCGTCCATCTTGGGCTCAAAGGTAGCATCGGCTTTCCACGTCTTCCGGATATCACTGAGGTCAGAAAAAATACCAGCACCAAGGCCGGCAAATAACGCCGCGCCAAGGGCAGTTGTGTCCAACATCGCAGGCCGCACGATCCGGCGAGCCAAGAAATCCGCCTGCATCTGCATCAGTAGATTATTTGCACTTGCCCCACCATCAACCTTGAGCTCCTTGAGCGGACAGCCGAGGTCGTTTTCCATCGCCTTTAAGATGTCGACATTCTGAAGCGCGATGCCCTCCAACGCGGCGTAGGCAATATGCGCACGCGTGGTGCCACGGGTCATGCCCCACATCACGCCGCGAGCATCAGGATTCCAATGCGGCGCGCCAAGTCCCGCAAGCGCCGGAACCAGAACAACACCCTCGGAGGTTCCGACTTTTGCTGCGAGCTCCTCGATTTCGGCCGAAGAATCAAAGAACTCCAAACCGTCGCGCAGCCACTGCACTACGGCCCCTGCGATGAACGCCGAGCCCTCCAGCGCGTAGGTCATCTGTCCGTTAAGCTTCCATGCGGCGGTGGTGAGCATTCGATGTTGAGAAAAAACAGCCTCTGACCCTGTGTTCATGAGCAAAAACGCGCCGGTGCCGTAGGTGCATTTTGCATCGCCCACGTCAAAACAGGCCTGGCCAAAAAGGGCTGCTTGCTGGTCGCCAGCGATGCCGCAAATGGGCGTGCCATCGGCGAGGCCCGGGATGTCTTTGACATGACCAAACTCGGCGGCATTTCCGATAATTTCGGGCAGCAACGAATCAGGAACACGAAAAAGCTCCAAGAGGTCTTCATCCCAATCGGCTTTATGCAAATCCATGAGCAGAGTTCGCGACGCATTTGAAACGTCGGTTTTATGGGATTTCCCGCCCGTCAGTCGCCACAGCAAAAACGTGTCGATCGTGCCGAAAGCCAACTCGCCGTTCATCGCGCGGGCGCGAGCGCCGGGGACCTGATCAAGGATCCACGCGATCTTGGTGCCCGAAAAATAGGGATCCAAGAGCAGCCCAGTTTTTTTCTGAACGCTGTTTTCGTGGCCTTCGTCCCTGAGCTGTCGAATCGTTCCAGCGGTCCGACGATCCTGCCAGACAATGGCGTTATGAATGGGTTTGCCGGTTTTGCGATCCCAAACCACCGTGGTTTCACGCTGGTTGGTGATGCCGACAACGCTGATATCCGATGGCTTGGCTTCCGCCTCGACAACCGCGAGCGCGAGCGCATCCAGCGTCGACTTCCAGATCGCTTCAGGGTCGTGTTCCACCCAACTTGGCTGCGGGTAGATCTGTGGAAACTCCCGATTGATTCGGGCTCGGATATTGAGGTCTTCGTCCAGCAGGATGACGGTTGTCCCGGTCGTTCCTTGGTCGATCGCGCAAATCAGCGTCATGGTCGCTCCGTAGGCAAGTTGAATTGGCGACGAGTGTGCCAGATGCAGACGAATCAGAAACCCAGAATCTGACGGGCTTCTTCCGGAGTCGCCGGTTCACGACCAACTTCGCGCGCTAATTTGGCCATCGCGGCGATCAATGGGCCGTTGCCATCGACCTTGGATCCGTCCGCCAGATAAAACGTGTCTTCGACGCCGGTACGCAGATGGCCGCCTAGTTCTGCCGTGCGCCGATGGATGGGCCAAACTTCTTCGCGGCCGATCACGATCGACTGCCAGTGGGCGTCTTTTGGCAACTCATCGACCAAAATCGGCAGCAGGTCCAAACGAGCCGGCATTCCGCTGGCCACCCCCTGCACCAACGAAACGGTGTAGGGTTTTTGAAGGATCCCATTTTGTTCGAACATCGAAATCGAACGCAGAATGCCGATGTCAAAACACTCACACTCCGGTTTGATTCCGTACTCGCGCATCGCATCTAAAAACGACGTAATCTTCTCGACGGTGTTGTCGAAAAGCATCGGAGGCCAAGCCCACTCGCCGTTTTTTCGAATTTTGAGATAGTTGAGAGAGCCGGAATTCATGGCCGCGATTTCTGGACGAACTCGGTTCAAACAGGCGACTGGCCCGCTGATATCGTCGCCGAACACCCCGGTGGTCAGGTTGATGATCATGCCCGGGCATGCCGCCCGAATACGGGTCACCACGTCCTCCGCCAGATCAGGATCCCATGAAGGAAAGACGCCGTTTTCTTGATCACGAAAATGGATATGCACAATCGCGGCGCCCGCGTCATAGGCGGACTTCGCCGAAACAGCCATATCTTGTGGAGTATAGGGAACCGGATGTTGGGCAGGATTGGTCAGCACGCCATTGAGTGCGCAGGTCAGGATCACTTTCTCAGACATGGAACGCTCCGTAAGTTAGTGAACACTTACTAACAAAACTATATCGGACGGACAACCGCGTTCAGGCGCAAGAGCATGGTCGTACCTTGACCAACTTCGGAGGAACAAATCAGGTCTCCGCCCAGATTTTTCACCAGTCCAAGCGACACAGAAAGGCCAAGGCCTGTGCCGTCTCCAGGAGGTTTTGTCGTAAAGAATGGCTCAAAAATCTTGGCCACATGGTCGGGCTCCATGCCGATGCCATCATCACTCACCCGCAATTCGACCATCCCGTCGGCCTTGCTCGCGTGAATGCTCACCTTGCCCCGACACGCGTAAATAGCGTTTGAAATCAGGTTCCTGATCACTGGAAAAAGTGCGTTTTCGTCGCCATGAACGACAAGTTCGGGAGCCACCGAGACCTCAACCACGGCGTTTGAACAATCGTTGGCCTCAAGGGCGGCTTGCACCACCTCATTGAGCGCCACCCTCGAAGACCCAATCGGCGTGGAGACAATTCGACCGGCTAAAAGCATGTCACGCACGATGCCGGCGATTCGATGCATTTGCGCAAGAGATCTTTCCAATGCTCTGCGTGTCTCAGGATCTTTGGCAGCCGAAAAATCCACGGATTCAGACAAGACGTACTCAAGGTTCGCAATCACAACCGCCGATGGATTATTAATTTCATGGGCCACGCCCGCAGCGATCTGCCCCAAACCGGCCAGACGTTCAGCGCGTGCGAGGTCTTTTTGTGAAACATCCAGCGCCGCCGTTCGTTTAACGATGGTCGCCGAAAGGTCCGCTGAGTTTCTCTCGAGGGCGCGCGCATTATCAGCGAATTGGCGGGTCACCTGCGTCCAAGTCACCACCACCGAGCCAAAAAGTCCGATCGTCAACAGGTAGGGGGCGTTGAGGAAGCCGCTCACCGTAATTGCATCAAGAAGTCCGCAAAGAAAGAGGACCGCAACAATGACCGCATTCAGCCATGCGCCAGGAACCCCGCGCTTAGCACTGCGAGCCAGCTTCCACACGACGTAGCAGAGCAGCGAAAGCATGAACGCGAACATGAGCGAGTCATAAACCGTCGATTCAGGCTCATGAAAGGACACGCCCAGCCAGTCAACTGCGCGCACGTTGACCTCCCCCGGGTAGGACAGGCCAGGGATGAGGCAAGCGGCAGACAACGCCAAGATCCCTCTTTCTGCACTTTTTTCGAAGAGCGTGACCGAGGAGTGCGAAAGGAGGCGTTCGAATCGCATCCAGGACACGACATGGCATGCTGCCGCTATGATCTGAATTCGAAGGCCCCAAACCACGATAGACGAGTCCACACCAAGCGTAAGTGGCACCTCCGAAGCTGCGTATGCCGCCGCGGAAAATGCCAACATTGCCTGCCAGGTCTCGCGGGGCCGACGCAGCGTCCAACCGATCCAAAGGTTATGCGCACCCATGAAAAACGCCAGCACCACGACGTTTAGCGACACCACTGAAGGAATCGTAAACATCAGTGCTCCTGGCCGGATTGCATTGCCTCCAGACCAGCACGAATACGCTCGTCGCCCTCAAGTCGCTCAAGAATCATGTCCAATACGGCCTCAGCGCTCGTGTCTGGAGCGAATGCTACCGGTTCAAGAAGCTCAAGTCGCGTTCCAACCATTGTAGTGAGATTCAAGAGACCAACGCGTTGGTGCGTTGAAGGTTTGGCACCTGTTTTTTGGACCAACCGAACGATGGCCTCGGAGCTCAGGTGAATGTTCACATCACGCGCATCCAGAACGACTCTTCGCAAAGCCGGTGTGGTCGCGGACTGGAGCAACACGCCTGCGCCCAACTCCTGCTCAGCGGGCAAACGAAAACAAAACCGACCCAGAGCATCGGTTGTGACGTTCATCCATTCCTCCTCAAGATCCCAATTCTGCGAAGTCTTGCCCAACGCGACTCGAATGCCCGAAACGACGTGTTCATCGGCCAGTGAAACGGCCTGTGGACTCAACGTAGCGAGCTGCCCGCGAATTTCAATCGTGCCCGTCCCCACGCACGCCGCCTCGGTGAGTTCAACGGCCCCGGCCAACATTTCGCTTTCATCAAAAAAGACGAGCTCCGAAGCGTCCTCGTCGGGGGCGAGGGCAGCCGTCGTGGGAGCGCTCGCAGGCGCGGGCGCGGGCGCCTCGCATGCACAAAGGGAGAGCCCAAATCC
>Ga0210021_1003755_pt1 | contig 12050 bp, 9 predicted proteins | sample CryGeymeta201517_FD_183981 | JGI IMG/M metagenome (GOLD analysis project Ga0210021, IMG submission 183981) | Groundwater microbial communities from Crystal Geyser aquifers in Utah, USA - Crystal Geyser metaG 2015-17 (SPAdes) (version 2) | ecosystem: Environmental > Aquatic > Deep subsurface >... | reverse complement strand
GGGTAATTGTCAATATTTAGCACCAAAATTGGTGTAGAGATTAACCAACAAACGATTAATCTGTTCTTTCAAACTGTAACTTTTGTAATTGTATCTCCAAACATATTCCGCTAAGAAAAGATAAAGATATTTTCTTCTTATTCCTCCTTTAGCCGCCAATTTTCTTTTTAAGTATCCCCAAAAGCCTTCTAGTCCGTTAATATGATTTTTCCCATAAGCATATTCTTTTTTATTATGTTCTACGGTTCTGTGAACATATCCTGCTGCCGCCAAACCCGTATATGAACGATAAGTGTCAGAACAAATCCTTGAACCGGCTTTAACTTTTTTGGTAATGATTGGCAATAGATCTTTAGCTTGGGTATCATTAACCAATTCGGCAAAGACTTTGCCCTTACGGCATAAAATGCCAAATACAGGCTGTTTTGTCGTTCCAAAACCTCTTTTGGATTCACGGCCTTCTAGTTTTTCTTTTAAAAGAACTGATTTTCTTTTATTTTTCTTCTGTCCTCCCAAATAGGTTTCATCAACTTCCACAGTCCCGGAAAAAACTTCTTTAGGAATATCTTGACGCATACAGGCTCTGATAAATTTCAAGGCTTTCCCAATTGAAGCAGGACTTTTTCTTAACTGTTTGGTCAAAGTGGGCGTATTGATTCCTAACAAAAACAGTTCAACTAATTTTCTCCAATCCTTTTTATTCAACCTTAATCCTTTTATCGGATAGGGTTTAAAGTCTTTTCTGCAAACACGACAACGATACTCACCGTTGCCTAATTTCCATAGCTTTTTTGCTCCACAGTTATTGCAAAATATTCTTATCATAAGAATTAACCTGTTAAATCGGTTAATTCTAACATATCAAGGTGCTAATTTCTATATATTACCCTTTCTTCCTGACCTCTGATTATTTCTTGCTTCCAAAAATTAATTAATTGAATAAATGTAAATATTGCTAAACAAAGAAATAGCAAGCTACATACTATGTCTCGAATATTTAATTTTTCTTTCTTAGATGCAAAATCTACTATTTTTCTTGTTACAAAAGCAGTGAATATTATCAGATGAATATCTGATATTCCAATAACACCTCCTAATGTATAAAAATCTAGAATATGATACCAACACTGAAAGAATATTGAAATTGCGCAAATAAAATTTGCAATAATGAAATTTAGAATAAGAGAGGTCGATACTAGGATAACAATATAAGTAGAATTAATCGGTGAAAACCACTCTGATATTTTTTTTGTTAATTTGAAATATGTAATGAATAGTAAAAAAAACAGAATAATATTCAAAAAAGGGACATAAAAAATATAGGATACTAGAGGAAATGTCCGAAGAAATATTGGAATGAATCCAAACAAAATTGTAACAAGAGAATATTTCTTAATTCCTTGTAAAACTATATTTTGCTTCTTATTTGTGTCTGATGTAGTTGAGTCCTTAAATAACGGAGTTTTATTTGCTGAAGCTGCTTGAATAGTTTGCATACATAACAGTATATTAACTGCTTACAAAAAAAACAATGGATTAGCTACGGTTTTGACAATTCCCACTTTAAATAAATTCATGTTTCTTTAGAAAAGCTCTTTCTGATCCGGATTTGAGATATTTTTCAAAATTTCTTGCAGTTGTTTCGTTACTAAAGGCAAAATAGGAAACAAGTTTAATCTGTATTCTTTCTATTAAATTATCTGTACACCCGATGTAAGGATGTTTATCATTAGTCAGATAAGCTTCTTTTGACTATTTTTCCTTTTTCCCGCATAATACAATCATGCAGCCTGATATTGACAATGCACCGCCATCACCCCCTTTAAACCCTGAACATTTTCCCAAACCCGGAAAATCCATACTGTCCATGTCAAATCCCCTACCTGTTATTGGAGATAATCCTCAGGAGAATGGCTCTTTATTCAAACAGAAAATTACAAAAGTAATTTTTGCAATAACATTGGTTTTGTTTGTCACCACTCTAGTTTTTTATTTCCTTTACTATATGCCCAAAAAAAATACAAAAAAGACTTTGAATGCCGTAAATTCACGTATTTCTTCATTTAAGATATCGGAAAAAAGCGTTAAAGGAGTCATCGATAAGATTTATCTTATTACTACGGAGGAAGCAAACATTGATTCTAAAGGAGGCTTGGAAACATCAGGTCTTCTTGTTCATCCGGAAATTGCCCAGCTTAAAATACTATCAAATATCTTAGGTATTTCCACAAAACGAGGCGTACCTTTGATTGAAAATACAGTCTCTCAATTTGCCAACGAGATTAATCACTCCATGGATATGTTGGCTAACGCCTCATCCTCGGTAAAAGGCATCAATACAGCCGCTGAAGATATAAGCATTAAAAAGATGAGAGCGCTTAAAAATGAGGCGCTTAACGCAGACACTTATATCACTAAAGCTAATAATGATTTGGCAGCGCTTACCAATGAAACAAATGTCAGTTTTTCCCTACTTCCAACAAACGTCGTCTCTGAAAATCACAAAGTAAATACGTCTTCTTCCCAATATCTTAACGAGGCCAAAAAAGTATCTGATTACTATAAAAATATCAGTGATACCCTTATAACCACCAATACAAAAATCAACTCGTTTAAAGTGGCTTTACTTTCCGCAGGCACAGTTTTATCAAACCTTGATCCGCAAAAAAACTCAATTTCAGAAATAAAATCCGGATTATCTCAAGTGCAAGTATTTCTTGACCAAGCAAAAAAAGATACAGAGGAAATCAAAATACTATCGGAAACCCTAAAAAAAATTTCTCAGACCTCACTGCCCACAGGAGTAAACAAATATCATCAGCATAATATCAAAGTCTTCGATACCGTGACTGAATATTTCACATCATCATCCAATGTAGTTCAGGGATTTATTACCTCGACCAGTTTTATTATTGCTAAAGTTGAAAAAAACCAACTTCTGACAACCGACGTCAATATGTATAAGGGCGTTTTGGTTGAAGGAGCGAATACTGCAGATAAAGCAGATGCCAAGTTTATTTCAGATTTGCAGTCACTTACAGGTGAAGAAGCTTCCCTTACACTGTCTTTCTGGCAGGACAATGGACTGCTTAAGTTAGGCGACCGGGTGGAAATGGAACTTACCAATCTGGAAAAGACTATAGGAAAAGAGATCGAAAAGAATAAAGTGCCCTATTTCAATTAATGATGTTTATCCTTCAGATACCAATTTCTTCATGGTTACAGGTATTTGATCGGTCAAATCTGAAGCGTTGAACCAATAACCCATCTTTTCAAATAAATCATCCCCTGCTTTTTTATTCACATATGATGCGGTAACCGAGGCGGTAAAAGCATCGTTTTTACAATAAAAAGCTGACACCAGCCCTGCCAACACATCACCGGTTCCTCCCTTAGTCATCCCGGCATTCCCGCCTTTAATTTCCCGGAATTTATTTGGTGAGGAAATATAATCCACTTCTCCTTTTAACAAGATAGTACAATCATGTTCTTTCGCAAATAATTTTACTTGTTCTTCTAACTTTGCATTTTGCATTTTAGTTTTACTTGTCCGCCTTAGCTTTAGCGATGGTGGAAGTTTTATATTTTTAGTCTTGAGCTTAAGTAATTTAAACTCCCTTTTATGCGGTGTAAGAATTGCGCTTTTTGGAATCCAATCTGGATCCAGCATCTGCAAAGCTCCGGCATCAATCACCCACTTTTTATGTGGATACTTCTGCAGCAAATACCTGGTTAAATGATAAGTTTGTAATCCTTCGCTATTAATCGATTCAATATCCGCCAAATTTCGAATTTCGAATTTCGAATTTCGAATTTCCGCCTCTTCGGCGCGGATCATCCCCGGACCTATCAGGATACAATCATCTTCATTGATATAACTCTCTATCTCAACTCTAGGTACCACAATCCCATCACGAAACTCTTCTTTTAGTCTCTGAACTATTCGATTATTCTCCTCAATAGATGAATAATGTACTAAATCCACAATTCTACTGGCTACCTTCAAAGACCAGAAAGAAGCTGCGTGAAAGAGTCTGGAACCGCCGATTATAAGCAGTCTGCCGTTTTGTCCTTTATGGGAACTGCTATCCGGCAGATATAAATCTTGAATTTCTTTCGGAAGGTCTTTCTTCATATATATTGGTGGAATATGTCCTATTGTATGATAAGGATATTGATATTGGAAGTCAATTATATTTATCTTTTTAAATGACTCTCCTCGCAGCAAGCTGCGAGGAATTACTGGCTGAGACCAGTATCCTTAAGAGAGATTAATTTTTGGGTTTAATTGAAGATATGTGTTGATAAAAACGGTGTTTTGGGGCTTCTTTATCTTCTAAAACATGGTAAACTACCCCTCATATGTTAAAAAAACAATCCTGCCGTCAACTATTACAGGACTTGCTCCAGGTGTGGAGAAAAACTCGTTAAAAATGGTAAAACCAAAGGAGGAAAACAGAGATTTATCTGTATACCCTGCGGGTATACCGTTTCTTTTGGAAAAGAACAAAAAGAGGAATTACGCTTTAAAACTTTTAAGATATGGGTAAGTAACGCGGTAACAGCAGAAACAATCAGCAGAGTTATTTACAAGAAATCACTCCGTACCTTATTCACCCACTTCCATATATTTCTTGCTCATTCTCCAACTCCGGAGGATTATTTCCATAATCTGATAAATAGCGGTGCCGCTTTTGGCGGCACAATTCTTATTGATGCCGATTGGTTCGGCAATGAATATTGCTTAATTGTTTACAGGGATTATCCATCAGGAGAAATAGCCTTTTTCAGATATGCACAAGGAGAATACAAGAATATCATATTTACTGATATTGCTTCCCTCATGAAACATGGTTATTCCTTAAAAGGAGTTGTGTGCGCGACGCCCACATAGGTGGCACTTCGAAGGTTTTGACAGCATACTCAAGTGGAGTCAAATAATCAAGAGATTTGTGTGGTCTGATATTGTTGTATTCAATAAGCCAGGTTGTTAAATCATGATTAACCAAAGGAATATCATCCAACCCATATAGTGATTGGGAAAGCCATTCATCCTGAATAGTCCAGTTAAACCTTTCAAGAGCAGGATTATCTTTGGGGGTTCTGGCTCTTGAGAATATCTGCTGGATACCAAGTTCATTACAGGCTTCCTCAAACTGTCCATAAAACTCACTGCCATTATCATGGTGAATATGCCTCACCTGGCTATTGGCTAAGTAGAGAAGTCTCTCTAGAAAATCCTTGGCATTCTTTGAGGAATTGGTCGTATATGCTCTGGCATAAGCTATCTTTGTACACTCCTCAATGGCAGTAAAGATTACTCTTCGTGCTCCATACCACCAGATGATGACTGAATCGGTGTGCCAAAGGAACCCAAGTTTCTTTTCCTTCTCAAAGGTATGGATATATATCTTGTTTCTCCTTTTTAACCTTCTTTTCAGCTTCTTTTTGTGATCTGTTGGATCAGGATAGAGATTGTATTTATTGATGACTTTCTGGATTTTGTTGGTAGAGATATGAATACTAAAGACTTTCCGGTATCTTCTCTGCAGTTTATCTTTACCCCATTTCATGTGTTTTTTACGAAGAAGAATGATGTTTTTCTCTTCTTCATCTGTAACAGTCCAACATCTTTTATGGTGGGGCTTTCTGGACTTATCTTCAAGGGAAATCAGGTCATTTGATTTAAACCTTTTCTTCCATTTAACGAAGATTTGTCTGGCGATACCAAAATGCCTGGCTGTTTTAGCACCACTCTTTTTGGCTTCAAAGTAATAGAAGACCATCCATTCCAATCGCAGCCTTGCAGATAGTGACAGATTAAGTCTTTTAGCCCAATACCGCCAATAAGAGGCATCAGAATCAAAATGTTCCCGTTTGTAATGAGTTCCTTGCCAACTCCAGGGATGAAATGGGTTTGGTTTAACTGCAGTCATCGGCTTCTCCTTTCAAGATTGGTAATTATACCTTGAAAGTGTCACCTATGTATCTCAGCCTACACAATTAATTAAAGTGAAACAATTAATTCTAATGAATTTACTCTGCTGAAAATTAATATAAATTACTGGTATAATACATTTAGTCATTATGAACAACACTACCCAGGGACTTGATCTTACCGAACTGACTAAAATTAAACAGAGACTGGAAACTGCTGATCTTCCTCCAGATTTACGGGAAAAAGCAGAAACACTAATAAATCGTGCCACTTTAAGCTTCAAATACAGCGGATATTTCTCAAGTTTTGACCAGGTATCAAAATACATCGACTGGATAACCGCTCTTCCCTGGAACAAAATAAGTGAAGATAACTTGAACATCGCCCATGCCCAAACTATTCTTGAGGAACATCATTATGGGCTGAAGGATATAAAAGACAGAATACTGGAGTATTTATCAGTCATGAAAATGAATATAGAAAAGGCGAAAAACGATCCTACTTTAGAAAATGTCAACTTCATGCGAGCTCCAATCCTATTTTTCGTAGGTTTGGTCGGAACAGGAAAAACCACCATTGCATTGTCAATTGCCAAAGCCATGAATAGAAAATTTATCCGTATTCCTTTCGGTGGTATGGGATCAGCTCTTGATCTCAGAGGCCAATCCCGCATACATCCGGAAGCGGAAGTAGGCCAGGTGATAAAAGCCTTAAGAAGAGCAGGAACAAAAAATCCTGTTATCCTTCTTGACGAACTTGACCGTGTCTCCGAACAAGCCAGGGCTGATATTATGGGAGTATTAGTTGAACTCCTTGATCCCGAACAAAATATTGCTTTTACTGACCATTACATCGACTTTCCCTTTGACCTTTCTCAAGTACTTTTCATCGCTACAGCCAATAATACCGGTAACATTTCCACTGCTGTCATAGATCGACTTGAACCTATCCAGATGCCATCATATACTGATGAAGAAAAAACGATTATTGCTAAATCATATGTCTTCAAAAACATTTTAAATGAATCCGGACTTACTCCCAATCAGCTTACTATAGATGAAGACGTCTGGCCCACAATCGTCAGACCTCTTGGATTCGACTCGGGCATAAGGACTCTAGAACGGACGATAAACGGTATTTGCCGAAAAGTGGCCAGAATGATTATCGAAGGTCAAGGATCTTCCTTCCGGATTACCGTCAATAATGTTAAACAATTTCTACCCTCTTGGTAATCGTGTTACAATACAATAAAGAGCGTAGAATCACCTATTATTTATGTTTGTTAAAATTGTATGTAAGAACGCTATCGACAAAGAATAAAACCGAATATGGCGATTTTAACTTAATGGCTTTTTATACTTTCTAAATCAAATGTTATTCTCTAAACCAAATAACCCAGCACTTATCCGCATTGTCTCCCTTGGTGGAGTTGGTGATGTTACCAAAAATATGTATGTCTACGAGTACAGAACTGATCCGCAAACAATTTCCGATATTCTGATTGTGGATTGCGGTATCGGTTTCCCGGACGAAGATATGTTTGGTATTGATCTGGTAATCCCTGATATATCTTATCTCAGGAATAAAAAAGACAAAATTAGAGGCATTGTTTTAACTCACGGACACGAAGATCATATTTCCGCATTACCCTATATTTTACCTGAACTAAGAGTACCTGTTTATGGTACCAGGCTTACAGCAGCGCTTGTTGAAGTAAAACTGCGGGATTCCGGAATGCAAAATCATGTCGAAAACGTTGATATATCCAAGAAGCTTGAAATGGGTCCATTCTCTATAGAATTTGTCCATGTCACACATTCCATTCCTGACGCAGCAAATCTGATTATCAGAACCCCAATCGGGGTTTTCTATCATGGAAGTGATTATAAATTTGACTGGACACCTATAGACGGACAACAAACAGAAGTAGGCAAAATTGCCAGAGCATCATCGGAAAACATCCTATGTCTTCTTTCAGATTGTGTAAGAGTGGAATCCCCCGGATATACATTATCTGAAAAAACGATTGAGGATACACTTGAAAAAGAAATCAGAAACTGTACCGGAAAATTTTTGTTTACCACGCAATCTTCAAATATATCACGCATTCAACAGGCAGTTAATGTAGCGATAAGAAATAACAGGAAAATTGTCTTTTTAGGTCGCTCCATAGAACAAAATGTCGAAGTTACTAAAAAACTCCATTATTTGGACTTTCCCGATATGTTCGTAGTATCGGAAAAACATATAAAGAAACATGATCCAAAAGAGATAGCAATCATTGTATCAGGCAGTCAGGCTCAACCAAACAGTGCTTTATCCCGGATAGGCGGAGGAATACATAAAAGCGTTTCCATCAGTAAAGGAGACGTTGTAGTATTTTCAGCGGATCCTATACCGGGTTATGAAAATGCCGTACATAATCTCATTGACGTCTTAACTGCGGGAGGAGCAAGAGTAGCATATTCAGAGATAATTGATTCTCTTCATGTTTCCGGACATGGATCATCATATGATCTTGCTTTAATGATTGGTTTAACTAAACCCAAATACATTATTCCTATAGGCGGGACTATCCGCCAGATGAAACATTACCAGGAACTCGCAAAAAACATGGGTTATCGCGAAAATCAAATAATCTTACCTGAAGACGGAGATGTACTCGAATTTGACAACAATAGAAATATGAAAACTGCAGAAAGACTGGATCTTAAATGCATCATGATTGACGGACTTGGAGTAGGAGATGTCGGTAATGTAGTTTTGAGAGACAGACAAACTATGGCAAACGAAGGATTAGTAGCTGTAGTTGTGCCTATTGAACAGAAAACAGGTATTGTAACTGCCGAACCTGATATAATCTCACGCGGTTTCGTCTACGTTAAAGAATCCACCTTGCTAATTAATGGTGCAAAACGAGTTGTGATTGAATCGCTCAGGTTAAAAAGGGGTCGAATATTTGACTGGCATTTTGTCCGAAAACAAATCGAGGGTAAATTAGAAGAGTACTTTTACCGTGAAACACACAGAAGACCTTTGGTTATTACTGTAATTATAAAAGTTTGAACGAAAAGATTTTTTATACCAACGATTCTTATCCAACGTCCACCAATTGACAAAGTCCTAATAATACTATAGGATATATAACATACCATTACATCTTTTATTTTGATATTGATATAATAAACTACTACCTATGGCAAGATACAAAAGACGTAAATTATTCCGTTTCAAATTAAAAAAACAAACTACTTATACTATTATTTCGTTTATTCTACTAGGGGCCGGTGCAATTATTGGGCTTTCCTACTTCCAAAATGGAAGTGTTTTAGATTTAGTCAGAAATTTTACCTCAGACAAGTTTGGTTGGGGCGGGATAATTTTACCAATAATATTAGTGCTTTTTTCCCTGTTTATCATGAGAATTAAAGCCTCATTTGCCAAACCCAATGTTTCCTTTGGATTTCTTCTTTCATACATATCCTTACTTGCCCTCACTCAGGGAGGTTGGATTGGAGAACAAATCTGGAATAATTTTTCAGGTTCCATATCTGGAATTGGTGCATTTATTATACTTTTTGGTATGTTTGCTCTCGGACTTATCGTGTTTTTTGACACATCCATGGACGAGATATTAAAATTCACCCAAACAACTTTTATAGGGATTAGAAAAATCATAACACCAGTAATTATGCATAAACAAAAACCTTTATATTTAGAGAAATTACCAATAAAACCTCCTTATGACTACAAACTAGACCAAAGAAAAGAGATGCAGCGTGATGAAAAACAACTTTCACAAACAAAGATAAAAAAACAGACGGACACTGTGATGCAAGGAGCACTAGGTACTTCAGTTATCTCCAATACGCCTTCCACAAATCAAGCATGGGAAAATCCTCCGTTATCGCTTCTAGGAGTCTCAGGAGGCCAGAAAGCTGACAGAGGGGACATGAAACATCATGCCTATATCATAGAAAAGACGCTTGAAAGTTTCGGCATTACTGCCCGGGTAGTTGAAATCAACTTAGGTCCGGCTGTTACTCAATATGCTTTAGAAATTGCCCTGGGAACTAAACTTTCAAAAATCACAGCCCTTTCCAATGATCTGGCGCTTGCTCTTGCCGCTCCAACAGGACAGATCAGAATTGAAGCCCCAATACCAGGAAGAAGCCTTGTAGGAATTGAAATACCAAACAGATCCCTTGAATTTGTCACTTTGAAACATATGCTTTCATCAGATAAGATTATCAAAGATAAAAATAAGCTTCTTGCAGCATTAGGACTAGATGTTTCAGGAAATCCTGTTTTCGCTAATATCGCTAAAATGCCACATGTTCTTATTGCAGGAACCACCGGATCCGGTAAGTCGGTCTTAATAAACGCCTGGATAACCTCACTTCTTTTTCGAACTAATCCATCTGAAGTAAGACTGATACTAGTTGATCCAAAAAGAGTAGAGCTCATCGGATATAATGGTATTCCTCATCTTCTTACACCTGTGATTGTGGAACCGGATAAAATTCTTTCCGCTCTCAAATGGGCTACGCAGGAAATGGATAGAAGATATAAACTCTTTTCTGGAGTCGGTGTTAGGAATATTGATGGATATAATGAACTATCAGGATTTCAAGCAATCCCTTTTATCATTATCTTCATCGATGAACTTGCTGATCTTATGGCATACGCAGCAGTTGATGTTGAAGATTCTATCTGTAGGATAGCACAAATGGCTAGAGCTACTGGTATACATCTTGTCGTAGCTACTCAAAGACCATCGGTTGATGTAATTACCGGACTTATCAAAGCAAATATTCCTACAAGAATAGCTTTCAACGTGTCCTCCATGGTAGATTCCCGGGTAATTATTGATATGCCTGGAGCAGAAAAATTGCTAGGTAGAGGTGATATGTTATATATCCCCCCGGATCAAGCAAAACCCACACGCATACAAGGAACATTTGTTTCCGAATCAGAAGTCAAACATATTGTGGATTATCTGAAAAGCAAGAATAAACCCGTTGAATACACTGAAGAAGTCACCTCTATGGCTGCAACCTGGAAAAAATCCTCAACAGGAATAAAAACTGCAGACGGCGGAAAAGATCAATTATTTGAAGAAGCAGTCAGAGTTGTTTGTCAATATGACCGGGCATCAGCCTCACTTTTACAAAGACGACTTTCAATAGGCTACGCAAGAGCAGCCAGAATTATTGATCAACTCGAGGAAGAAAACATCATTGGAGCAGGAGAAGGATCAAAACCCCGTGATGTATTAGTCAGAAATCCGGAGGAATATTTATCAAATCGTCAAACCTCAACAGTTCCCGAAAACCAGGAATCATCACATCAATAATAATTATATGCTTACTGTAGGTGAGATCTTAATAAAAGCAAGATCAGAAAAAAAATTATCACTCGAAGAGATTGAAAAAAAAATAAGAATAAGAAAAAAATTTTTGATTGCGCTTGAAGACAATGATTGGGACCGATTACCTTCACTACCCTATATAAAAGGTTTTCTGAAAAATTACAGCTCATTTTTAGGTCTTAAACCTGAAGAAATGATCGCAATATTCAGAAGACAATTTACACTAAAGGAAAAATCTGATCTTCTGCCTTCCGGGGTAACTAAACCGTTAAACGAACCTTTTATAAGGTTTACTCCACAAACAATTGTTTTTACGGTTTTTGTTTCCTTTGCAATAATTTTCTTTAGCTATCTGTTTATGCAGTATCGCACCATAACCAACGCCCCTAATCTCCAAATAGAAAAACCTCTGGAAGGTGAAATTATATATTCGGAAAATGTGACAGTGAGCGGAAAGACAGATCCTGATGCTGTCGTTTCCGTAAACAACCAAAAAATTGTCCTTTCTGAAACAGGTGAATTTTCCACAAATATTACTCTTCCACCAGGAATAAATACAATCATTATTGAATCAACAAGTAAAAACAGCAAGAAGAAGTCGGTAACCAGAAACATCCAGATTCAAAATAATCAATAAATCTACGTGATAAATCACCAGAAAATGTAACGGAACTAGGTATTCGTTAAATCATTAATTTTGTAACGGAAAGTTTTCCAAAGTTTGTCTTGTAGTCTTGATAT
>Ga0210021_1003745_pt1 | contig 12071 bp, 13 predicted proteins | sample CryGeymeta201517_FD_183981 | JGI IMG/M metagenome (GOLD analysis project Ga0210021, IMG submission 183981) | Groundwater microbial communities from Crystal Geyser aquifers in Utah, USA - Crystal Geyser metaG 2015-17 (SPAdes) (version 2) | ecosystem: Environmental > Aquatic > Deep subsurface >... | reverse complement strand
CGAGATTTTGCTTCTTTTTCGTCATAAAGTTTTGCGTAAATGAGTTTGAAAACTTCTTGAAAGACATCAACTCCGGCATTAGCAAGCACCAGTTCCTCCAAAATTTTAATGCGCTCGCTCAAATCATAGTCGGAGGTTAATTTTTCCAAGGTGAGCCGTTCTTCCAGAACATCCTCAATTGTCTGGTCAACGCGAGGGATTGCCCGCAAGTTGTTTTCAAATTTTTTCGGATAGGGGCGATAAAGAATAACCCGCTCGTTTCCGTTGGACCAAACACCAATCGGCGAACCCTTGGAGTTTAGATAGCTTTTTAGTTGATCTATCCCGTCCTCAACTTTTGGTTTTTTAAGTTCAAAGACGATATACGGCGTTTCCTTATCATCCTGATAAATCATTATATCGGCGGCTTTTCTGTGGATTTCTGTGCCGAAATGAACGTCAACCTCAACATCAATTCTATCGATGGGATAACGGTAATCTTTAATCAATCTAACAAGCCAAAGCTGGCGGATAATTTCTTCCGGTTTACCAATGTTCTTGTTTTTATCATAAACCGCAATATCTTTATCGCGTTTGAGGCAGCCAATATAAAATTTATCTTTTTCTTTTTCAAAAATCATGATAGCTTCCTCTATTTTTAGTTCGGAAAACTCCCGCAAGCCGTATTTAACTTGAGGATCCTTAAAAATCGCGTCTATAATTTCGCGCGTTGTTTGTATCTGTTTTTCTGGTAGGTTTGTCGAAAATGGATCTGGTAATTTAGCTGTTTTTTTTGCTTCCCATAGTATATTACCCATAGTATATTATAATATAATATTTTAAAAACCCCCACAAAAACAAGCAAAAATTTATAAATTCTCAACAACTTTATTAAGTCCGATTTTAAACCAAGGAGTATATTTTTTTGGGTTTTTCTTTAAATCATCTTTGAGTTCATTGATTTTTATCCATTTCCACTCTTTGACTTCTTTAGGGTTTAGTTTTGGCGCGCCATCAAAAACACCAATAAAAAAATGATCATATTCCCATTCTGTAAGATCTGTTTCTTTATCAGTTGCTTTATAAACAAGAGAAAATGCCTCTTTTAAAATACAATCAAAACCCATTTCTTTTTTTAGACGCCTATGAACAGCATTTTCTAATTTTTCTTTGATTAGGGGGTGCGAGCAACAAGTATTTGACCAAACACCTGCCCAGTGATGTTTTGTTAGCGCGCGCCTTTGCAGCATAATTTCATTACTTGAATTAAAAATAAAAATAGAAAATGCGCGATGCAGTTTGCCACCATTTTTATGTGCTTCGATCTTCTCAATTTCACCTATTTCGCGATCTTTTTCATCAACAAGAATTATCATTTCAGGCATAAGGTTTTAATTCAAGTTTTAATATATTGATCTTGCTAAAAAATATATGGGAAAAAGACTAATTCAACAACGGCGAGGAAAGGGTAGCATCTTCCGAGCACTGAAACATCATGCTTTAGCAAAACCTCAGATGATTTTGCAAGCTGCAGAGATTATTGATATTGTTGATGATACTTTGCACAACACACCTCTTCTTAAATTATTGCAAGAAGACAAAACAATATTATATATGTTAGCAGCTGAAGGTAATAAAGTAGGTGATATGATTGAATTGAACAAACCAACAAAAGGAAATGTCTGCGAGCTTAAATATATTCCTGTTGGTGTACAATTTTTTAATATAGAAATTACACCCACAAGCGATGCTACAATAGTTAGAACTCCCGGTTCATTTGCTACTATATTAAACAAAGAAGAAGGCAAAGTGCTGGTTCAATTGCCATCTAAAAAAACAAAATATTTTGCATCAAATTGTCGCGCAATTATAGGTATTGCAGCTGGCGGAGGAAAAGAAGACAAACCATTTTTAAAAGCAGGAAACAAACATTTTGCAAGAGCAGCGACGAGAAAGCTTTATCCTGTTGTGCGAGGCACAGCAATGGATGCTTATGCCCACCCACACGGAGGCAAAAATTTAGGTCACCCAACAACAATAAGCAGACGAAAGACCCCCCCCGGAAGAAAAGTTGGACATCTCTCGGCAAAGAGAACAGGAAGAAGTAGAAAGAAATAGTTTTTTGAAGTTTTGGGATAATTTGTTCTTAGTCTGAGTCAGGTTCCCAAACCACTTGCTAAAATAATAAGATGAATATTTTTTACAATATCATTGTGTTATCTCATAATTCTATTTCCTCACCAAATACTAAGATGCGAACTTTAATTCCTAACCTGCTTGCTTTTTCTGCGAATTCCTTTGGATCAACACGATTCTTGTCTTTTGGTGAATCGTAGTGTATAGGTATTACCACTTTTGACTTTAACTCACTTGAAAACACAAGGGCATCGTCAATACCCATTACTACCCCGCGGTTTGAAATAGGAACAAGAAGATATTTTGTCCTCGTCTCTCTTGGGAGGTGTGATGGTTCTATGAATAGGGTATCGCTTGTATGGTAAAGATTTGTTCCGTCTGCTGATACAACCAAACCAAAATTTATGATTTTCTCGTCTCTCACTATGTGATCTGTTCTGATCGCTGTAATAGAAAATCCCGCTTCTGTAACAGTAACTCCTTCACTTATCTCTTTAGCAGTTATACCATACTTTTTCAAACTTTCCTTAATTTCTGTATTAGTAAAAATCACAGGTATACTCTTTGTTAATATTGTTTTCAAAAGATCTATATCGAAGTGGTCGGCATGTTTATGTGTGATCACAATTACATCACTTGTCGGGAATGTTTCTAAAGTCAATTTACCGGGGTCAAGATTATACTTCCCAGGGTCAATCAAAAGTCGTTTACCATCCTGTGTAGTAAGAAGAACGGTACTTTTGTGCAAGACGTTTCAGTTTCATATTTATAGCCTCCTTTCAGTTTGGACAACAATAAATTCATAGGGCGCAATTTCATATAACTTCAATATATCCGACATTAATGTCGTATATTCATACATTTTAGGGGTATATCCGAAACTTACGTCGCATATATCACCCTCTGGCAGACTGCTAATCTTCATCCCCTTCCACCTCCTTCTTCAATGATTTCTTCTTTTTGGTTGTTGTTATAATTGGCCATATTATTACCTCAATATTTCTTTTATTATAAATCCGTCTTCTAAATTTTGTTTTGTTGAATCCATAATATTATTTATTTTTCCTTTTCTCGGGCTACCCGCTATTCCTATTATTTTCATTTTTTTCATGGTTTCGCCTCTTTTTTTCCTTATCTTTGTTTCTACTTTTTCAGATTTTTTAATTATATCTTCATTTTTTACAAGCAATGGCTCTAAGTGCGCGCGATTAACTTTTCTCACCTTTTTTCTGATAGTTCCTTGAACTTCAACAAATTTATCGTCAATAACTTTTGTAATTTCAACAATATCACCTGCATCGCGCCCTAATAGTTTTACATACAAATTTTGGTTTTTTCCTTCTCTTTGTATATTTTTAACCTGGTCTGCATATTTTTTCATAGACAGAGTAATGTTGTTTCTTGCCTTTGCCAACATTACTTTTCGCATGCATTTTGAACAAAGATTTGGAAGGGGTCGTTCTGGTCTTCTTTTGGTTTTTGCTTGTTTGCCTTGGCTAAAAAATATTATTCTATTTCCGCACATCCCGCAAATAGGCTGTGATGGCTTTGTGTGCTTATATCGCGTTTTGTTGTTTGCTTGTTTTAAGATTCGCACTCTTTTTAATGAGCGTGGTTTGGTTTGCATATACTTTTTATAGAAATTACTTAATATAATCAACACCTACTTGTATTATAGTTATCACATAACAACAATGTGTAAAATTTTTATTACGCAAAAACTTTATGATTGCACCAAAATTGCCTGACAGGGATAAAAATAACAACTTTGATAAAAACAAAGATAAAATAAATACTAACTCTAAAAAAGATATATTTAATGAAGACAAAACAAATAATAACATCAAAAAAGATATATTTAATGAAGACAAAACAAATAATAACATCAAAAAAGATATATTTAATGAAGACAAAATAAATACTAACTCTAAAAAAGATGCACAAACAGGAAAGACTAATGGCTCAAATATTGCAGATATACCTTCTGCTATTGACACAGACATTGCTGAAATTTCAAATATTTTTAAAAGATACAGCGGAATATTAGAAAGATCTGATAAAGAATCATTTAAATGGCAAGTTCAATCGCGTGAGGCGTATGATGTGTTTAAAAAATCGTTTGACGAGCTTCAAAAACCCCACACACTTTATGAAAAAATTACTAAAAAGATTGGAATATTTAAATTTATGATACCAAAAAAATGGGGGCAAAAATATATAAATGCATTTGAGATGCTTCATATATATTCGATTGTTCCACGCCAAGTTGTTTTTGTGGCTTTTCTGTTGTTTGTTTTGAGCCTTATTTTGTGTTTCGGAATTTTTGTATTTGCTGCTGATATTATTTATGCTGGCCTTATTTTTATCTTTTGTATGTTGGTTGTTTTGTTTTATATATATTATCCTTTTATTCAAGAAAAGCGCGCAATTCAAAAATTTAACCTTACAGCTCCAATTGCTTTGCTTTATATTATTGTGTATTTGAAAAATGAGCCTGTGCTTGAAAACGCTTTATTTTTTACTAGCACGCGATTAGAAGGTCCATTAGCATATCAATTGCGAAAGATTTTGTGGGACTTATCTCATTCCAAATATTCTTCACTAGATTCAGCGCTTGATGAGTATATAAAAAAATGGAAAAAATGGAGTCCTATTTTTGTTAGCAGTTTAGAAAAGGTGCAAATGTCTTTTTTTGAATCTACTGAAAGTGACCGAATTAAGAGATATGATTATATAATGGAGTCAATGCTTCAAGATATTCATGATGATACACAACTTTTTGTAAAAGGATTAAAAACTCCAACAGATATAATAAATATGATGGGTATTATGCTTCCAATGATGATTAGTATAATGATTCCTATGATTGTAATGTTTATGCCTGAATTAATAAAACCAGGTTATCTTGCCTTGCTTTATGACCTTGTTTTACCTTTTTTTATTTTAATAGTGGTTTATATTTTAGTTAGTAATAGACCTGGTTTTGGAGGTGTGATTTCTCAAGACCTGTCTAAATTTAATCTTTCAAAATTTCAAATAATAAAACTTGTTGTAATTTTATTAATTATTGCCTCGCCAGCGCTCGTGTTTTTTGCTGCATTTTACTCTCCGCTAGGACTTCATGTTGTTCAAGAGAAAAATTTAAATTTGCAAGTAAGTTCTAATAAATATTCTTTTTTACCATCAGACAAAGTAGATTTTACTATTAAAGGCCTTAATTCAAATATTATGCAAATAACAAACGAGCGTCTTTCAAAAGAAAATAAAGTAAAGTATGTTTTGGGTAATGCTTCTGCACTTAAAAACCAAATTACAATAGCTCCTTGTGTTGAAAACACTAACGCTTATTGCGTTTCGTATAGATTGCCCCCGCAACAACAATTTAGTGGATTAGTTGGGGAGCATAATTTTAGCGCAAACATTATGTTAGCAGACGGAACAGTAGGAAAGCTAACAATTTCATATCTTATCAAACAAACAACAATTCTTTGGATTTTTGTTGTAATTACTTTATTTGTTGCAATTGTTTGGTTTGTTAGAAATATTTTAGGAAAGATTGTTGACGCATATAAAAAAGAGTCTGAAAATGTTGACATAATTGAGCGCGAATTGAGTGTTTCTTTTTATCAATTAAGCACTTTGCTTTTTCGCGGTCTTCCTTTGGAAACAAGCATACAGCACATTGTAAATACAACAGAAACAACAGAAGTTCGCGTGTTTTTTGATAGGGTTTTAAAAAATATGACTGTTTTGAAAATGAATTTTGAAGACGCGCTTTATAATTCAGAAATAGGTGCGCTAAATTATGCACCATCAAAATTAATCTATGATTTGCTTATTATTGTGGCAAAAACAGTTGATAAAGGTTCGCAGAATCTTGCGCGCACATTGGCATCGCTCTCTGTTTATTTGCGCAATATGGAAAAGATAAATACACAAATTAAACAAGAAATGGCAGACACAGTAAGCTCAATGAAAATTAATATTTATCTACTTTTGCCGTTTATATCTGCGACCATAATAAATTTTGTGTTTTTGATAGGAACTGTTTTTAATTTAATTATGGCTTTGCCAGAACTTTCTATAGCAGATACTTCTGAAATAAGTAGCATGTCATCATTTACATCAGCAGGAATGTTTGGATTTAAGATTTATAATTCGCTTCCGCCAGATCTTTTTGCAGCTATTGTTGGTATTTATTTTATTACTAGTATTATTATTATAAGCTATTTTGCATCATATATTGTCTATGGAGATGATATTTTAAAGTTTGCTGAATCACTAAAAGGAAATATGCTTGTTTCTACTGTTATTTTTATTGTAATTTTGTTTGGAATGAGTATGATTTTCAGCGCAATTAGTAATCAATTAACAGGTGTGTTTGTAATAAGTTAATAGTTACTGTTACTATTTATTTTGCAAGTTTATTATTTTTTACAACAACACATACCTTTTTTGTAAATTTATTTTTTCTATATTGTTATTTGCTTTGCAAATAAGCAAAATTTCTCTAAACTTGATATAAAAAGATTATGAAAAATCAAAATAACATTTCTAAAATAGCCGTTATTTTAGTAGCGATTATGCTCCTTGCTAGCTCAGTTGTTTTTTGGTCAAGTGGCGGAACATCAGATATGCAGGATAATAATAAAATATGGTTTGAAGATTATAAGTGCGCTATTAGCGAAGGAATAAATCCAAATTCAATTATATATGTTTATTCATCAGTATATTGCGATGTGTGTGAAGTGATGTTAGAAGAAGTAAAATATTGGGAAAACCAAAGTATTACTTTTATAAAAATTGATTATATTGACAAGAACAGCACAGAATTTAAAAAAATACTTGGTTGTTATGGTCAATATGTTAGTGATGGTGTTCCTTTAATGTTTTGTGCAAGCAATCCACGCATTGGTTTTGTAGGCCGCGCAGTGTCACGAGATTTAATGAGTCAATTTATTTATTTGTGCCGCAGCCACGCAGATGAGGCCTTGCTTTCACTTTCAAAACCAAAAGATAAGCAAAAATAATATGGAAAAAGACAAATTTCAACAATTCAAGGACGCACTTACTGACAAGTCAGTAATAGTAGGGATAGTTATCATTCTTCTTGTTCTTGTACTTGTGGTTATGGTTGTTAAATTCTAAAAATATGGCAACAAAAAGCAAAAAAACAGAAGTGTACGCACCTGACAAAACAATAGTAGAGAAAGCAAAAGAGTTTATTAGAGTAAAGAAAAATATGTTGTTGTTAGTATTTATAAGTATAATTTTTGGAATTGTTGTTATAGGTTCTGGTTTTTTGTTGTTATATATTAATGAAGTTTATGGAAAAAATAATATAATTAAAATCAATAATCAAAGCCAAAATGCGATGAATACTACAACTCAAACCAATGTAGAATTGTCAGAAAACACAGTGATTTTCTTTCACGCAAATTGGTGCCAACATTGCCAAACAATGAAACCAATTGTAAATGAATTAATCCAAGCAGGTTATCCAATAGTAAATGCAGAAACTAACACAGAAATAGGAAAACTCATTGCAGTGAAGTACCCAAATATTCACTCAATTCCTACATTTATATGCTATGGAAGCGGAAAAACAAAAATAGGAAAGCAAAACAAAGAGGCGCTGATTGATTTTGTAGATAAGTGTAGAGTTGAAGGCAAGTAAATTTGGCAATATATCTGCTTTTAAATATAAACATATTATGGAAAATAATGAGGGAGGTAATTATAATTATTTTAAAAACACACCTTCTAATTTATTAAATAAAAATTATTTTCCTATTTTTTTACTTATAAGTATGCTTGCCATAAAACATTATCATTTAGATAAGGATATGGTAAAAATAATTGTTTCTACAGATTATAATAGAAATTGTTACCAAGACTATAAAACAGGTGAAAAATATGAAGAATTAACGCCAACAGAAGAGCAAATAAAAAACTTAATTAAAATATATACAAAAATAATGAATTTACAATTCAAACAAAGAAAGATAATATTTATTGCAAATATAAATATAAGATACTTATTGCAAATGTTATAAAAAAATCAGAGTATTCTATTGAAGAAGATAATATAATAAATTATACTGAATTGCGTAAAAAGTATAAGATATATGTTTTTGGTTTATTGTCTAAAGAACCAATTACGCAAAAATTAGATTTACTTTTAGATTTGATGTTGTCACATTTAAATTCGATTTAGCGCCAGAGGAAGGATTCGAACCTACGACCTACTGATTAACAGTCAGTCGCTCTACCTACTGAGCTACTCTGGCAACGCAGATTTATACAAATAAATCTACATAAATTATTTGATTATTTACTCTTTACATTATTTATTTGATTATTTACTCTTTGCAATAAGTTAAGCAGAAGTTTTTGATCAAATTTTTATGGCATTTGTTATACAAAAGTTTATGCCGTCACCTTCATCAAACAATAAAGAAATTAGCCCTATTTACTTATTATTTGTATTTTTTATATTTGTTGGCTTAATGGTTTATACATTTTTAGGAGATATTAGTAAGGCTGTAGATTCTTTTGATAAGATTTGTGAATCACCTTTTTTTAGCCCGATTTGCAAAATAGGGGGTGGGGTAGAGATGTTTCAAACCTGCCTTACAACTCCTGGTGCTTGTAAAATAGATCTTTTTATGCAAGAAATAACTGACTCAATAGAGAGTTTTAAGATTGCTAGTGTACAGATGGGCGCGTCAATTCAAAACTATATGCTGAATAATTGTGATGAGGCGAACAAGACATTTATAAACTCATCTAAATCAGCGTTTTCGTTTGTTTTTGGATATAGTATCTTGACAAACAATATTGAGGCGAACAAGACATTTATAAACTCATCTAAATCAGCGTTTTCATTTGTTTTTGGACCTAGTAGCTTGACAAACAATATGTGGGATACATATAAAGAAAGCTTTGAAGATTTATATAGTATTGCTTGTGATAAAAATAAAAACATAACTTCTTTTGAATCTGGGCTTTACATAGTCGCAGCCGTGCTTTCTTTTTTGTTCTTTTTCCTTTCAGTATTTTTAACAGTATTTATGCGGTGGTATCCTGCAGTTTTTAGCTTAATTTTTTCTTATTTATCTTCTGCTGCTGCTTATTCTGCTGCCTCAGGAACATTTGTTTTTGATAAGTTTATAGAAGGTTTGGGTATGTTTTTACCTATGTTTTTTATAGGTTTATATATTATATTTACAATTCTATTTATTCAAACATTGTGGTTTCTTATTTATATTTGCTATATAAAGTTTGGACAAGGTGCAAAAATATCTTTACCTCGTTTTGCTGATTTTTCAGGCAAATCCTATTCTATACCTATAGAGATTATAGTTGTTGTTCTCGCTGCTATTATCACATTATTATTTTTAGGTACAACTATAACTCAAAACATCGCGACTGCTAGTTGGAGTGTTTTGTTGCTAAGCATTATATTTTATATAAGTTATCGATTTTTAAGAAGCGGAGATGGTAGTTTTTTTCTGCCCACTTTTCCCTCTTTAATTATGAATAATATCATACCTTTTGTGCTTGCTGTTATTAGTTTGAGATCTGAATCCTTACAAGCTTATTTTGCGCAAGCAGTTTGAGATCTGAATCCTTACAAGCTTATTTTGCGCAAGCAGGCTTTCTTAATTCAACTAAAATATCTGCGGCTTTTGCACAAGTGAGTTATCCACAAGTAAGTGCAGGTTCTCTATTTCCTTCTACACCTGCAGCAATTTTTGATCCTGCCTTGTGGGGTGAAGGACTTTTTATAAGTATTATATTTTCTTTTTTGTTTATATTTGTGATGATTGTTGTAAATAAACAAATATTTCTAAGAATTATCAAGGGTGAATCAGTCCATTTGTGGACAGGCGCGCTACACCAAGGCATAAATGAAATTAGAACTCTTACTACTAAAATTGAAGCAAACATCAAGGAAAATATGCAATTAAATCAACAAATTTTACAACTCGAACAACAATATGCTGATAAGATGATAAAATATAAGAATTCTCAGGATGAAGAAGAAAGAGCTAAGTTAGAGCAAGAATTAGATAAAATTATTATGGAAAGGTTATATCTTTATAAAAAACTAGTTAGGCTTGATAATTTTAAAGATGCTATGGAATTAAAAATGCGTTTAGAACAAATAAAGTTAGATGACGAACAAACCAAAAAAATAAAGCAGTTAGACCCTAACCAAAAAACAAAAAAATAAAGCAGTTAAATCCTTACAAAAAATAATAAATATAATAATCTTGTTTTTCAGTGAAGAAAATAAAACAAACTCAAAAAAATTTATAGTAATTATTCCAAAAAAATTTATGGGTATTATTAAAAATAAATCAAACAATTTGCGCGCAAGTATATGTGTTCTTTTTTCAGGAGGTAAGGATAGCACAGCAGCGGTATTTGAATTGAGCAAAAATTACAAAATAGCTTGCTTGATAACGATTGTGTCAGAAAATCCTGACTCTTTTATGTTTCACACACCAAACATAAATTTAACTGAATTGCAAGCAAAAGCAATGAAAATCCCGCTCATAAAATTCGCAACAAAAGGAAAAAAAGAAAAAGAGTTATCTGATTTAAAAGCAGCAATAAAACTTGCAAAAGACAAATACAGCATTGAAGCTGTTGGAGTTGGCGCGCTTGAAAGTCAGTATCAATTGCAGAGAATTGAAAAAATCTGCAAAGAATTAGATTTATTTGTTCTTGCACCATTTTGGAAAAAGAATATTGAAAAATATATGAATTATTTGCTTGATAATAGTTTTGAAATTATTTTTACTGGGGTCGCTGCTGAGGGTTTTGATAAATCTTGGCTTAGAAGAAAACTTGATAAAAATGCGCTTGAAGATTTGAAGAAACTAAACAAACACTACAAAATTCATTTGGCTGGTGAAGGGGGAGAATACGAAACCTTTGTGCTTAATTGTCTGCTGTTTAAAAAAAAGATAAAAATTTTGGATTATGATAAAATTTTAAATAAAAATTCAGGAAAACTTGTTATAAACCAAGTAGAATTGGTCAAAAAATAAATATAAACTTAAAAATATCACCATAAGCTGCGTTGTCTTGCTGTTTTTTTTCTTGCGCGTCGGTTTTAACGGCGTCAAAAAGAAGCAAATTTGCTGTTTTCTTACATGTGCCAATTTATCTTACCTCTATTATAAGTTTTTGTTTTCCTGTTTCAATTGTTTTTTCTTTCAAAATTAGCCTTCCTATTTCTTTTGTATTTTTTACATGCAGACCACCACAAGGAATTGGAATATAACTTCCAATCTGACACCATCTAAAACCTTTTCTTTTCTTATCCCCATAAGTTTTGATTTCTAACCCTTCTTGAATATCTTTATTTGCTTGCTCTAATGCTTTTTGAATTATCTCATCAGCTAATTCGTGTTTAAAAACCAAATAAGCCGAATCAGATTTTATTACTCCCGCCACAGCTCTTTCTTTGAATTGCAAATCAAAAACTCCTACCTATAGATGTAAAGCTGAATGCAATCTCATCTTTTTATATCTTTTGTTCCAGTCAAGTTGTAGGTTAACTGTATCTCCTTTTTTAAATAGTGGTGCTTTGTTTAGGATGTGCCAAATCTCATCCCCTTCTTTCTTTAATCCTATAACCTCACAATCGTTTATTTTGCCCAAATCTCCAGGTTCATTTGAGGTTTGAGGAAAAAACATGGTTTCTTCTAATAAAACCCTATTCCCCTCTATCTTAGTCACTTTTGTTTGACGCTCTTTTAGATAAGCGTCTTCATGAAACAATATTTTGGTCATTTGAACCGCCTCCAAAAAATGGTGAAACCAATCTCGTGTCATTGTCTTCAATAGTGTTGATTCCTTCTTCTACTAAATATTTATTTACTTTCCTTCCGAGGAAACTACTGACTCCTATAATTAAGACTGTTATTCTCCTTTTGCCC
>Ga0210021_1003716_pt1 | contig 12147 bp, 6 predicted proteins | sample CryGeymeta201517_FD_183981 | JGI IMG/M metagenome (GOLD analysis project Ga0210021, IMG submission 183981) | Groundwater microbial communities from Crystal Geyser aquifers in Utah, USA - Crystal Geyser metaG 2015-17 (SPAdes) (version 2) | ecosystem: Environmental > Aquatic > Deep subsurface >... | reverse complement strand
AGAGAGTCTTTTGAAATAGTGTTGAGTAAGCTATCGTTTAAATCAAAAATATTATCTACTTCTATTCCCTCAAAGTGATAAGAATCATAAGTCTGATAGTTAATTGATTTTTTATTCCAATACACAAAACCAACGTCTTTTAGGTTTAAATAGATTTTATCTCCATTTTTGAGGTAAAGTTGTTTAAAATATTCGGTGGAAACGCCATAGCCATTAAAAGCCTCAATTCCAGTATGATTGGTATCGCTTCTATAAAAAGTGTAATCTAATGTTAAGTCAATTTCTCTCCCATATTCTTCTGTAAACAAAGTCCCTTTATTGATCTCCATTTCGAGGTTTTCTTGGGCTTTAATAAACGAAACAATTGCTCCTTCAGTTGCCATTTTCCCTTGTTTTTTTTTGTGAGAGATAAAACCAATATTCAATTGTTGGTATTTAAAATAATTAAAATCGGTATTGCCAATATCGATGGTTTTTCCTGCAAATTGTTTGTTGCCATCAAAAGTAAATCGAAATAAATCGGACGAAAACTTGCTGTCAGCGTGTTCTTTTTGACTTAGCCCAAGAATAAGAGAAACATTTGTTTTTCCTACCAGTGTATCAAATGGAATGGCAACATTTAGATGATATTCTAAATCGCCTCCTAATCTATTGTTGTTAGAAAGATTATTATAGGCATCATTTTTAATTGTTTTATCTATTTTGCCTCCAAAAACGAATTTATTGAGCATTTCACTGTTCATCACATTAGAGCCATAATTATAATACATTTCACTTGAAATAGTTAATCGTTGAATAGTATCTTCAAAAAACTGATTGTTGTATTGAGCATTACCATAACCACCTAAAAAGCAACAACTGATAACTAAAATCAACTTTTTCATTTTACTAACTTGCTTATTTTAGGTTGACATTATAAGTAAAATCTCCTACTATTTTAAGGTCTAAATTATAACCTTCATAAATTTTTACAAATTGAGGTTGACCTATGGTTGTGAAGGAAACTTTTACAGCAATTTTTTTGGCATTATATAAATCGTTAATGGTAGAATTGGTTAGCGAAAATCTCAGCATTGAAGCTTGTTTTGAAGTAACTCTTAAATTACTATTCAAGGGAGCCGCTTCAATTATTGATGGTGAAGAAATGGTTGAAAGTGGTTGATTGAATGCATCAAAAAGTTGAAGTGAAATAGCTGCATTAAACGGAAATCCATTGTCAGCAAAAAGTACTAAATCTCCATTTAAAATTTGACCTGATGAGCTTTCCTTATCTAAGTCAATGTCAATGGTATCAACAAGCGTAAGGTTGTTGGCTATTATTGACAATGGAAATTCTACATTCAAATTTGCTTTTAAGGGATGGTTTTTAAATACAAAATCATTGTTGCCCGAAAGATTTCCAAATGGATTGATGTGTAAGTTGATATCAAACAACAGTTGGTTAGGAAAAATTTCTATCAATTGGTCGATGTTTGAGTTGCTTGTGCTGATAAGCGTATTTAAATAGGTATAATTAACTTCTGGAACAGAAAAAGTTTGCAATGCTCGATTGATGTTTAGTGAATTTCCTATAATGGGATGAGTGAGGGAAATGGTTGAAGCATTTTTTGAATTTGTAGCGGCTAATTGATTGAGTGTGATTTGAGCATCAACACCAATTCCATTTTCAAAACTCAAATTTACATCAACTTGGTTGAGGTCAAGTGTTCCTGCGAGGATTCTGCTGAAAGCATTAAAATCGGTAGTTTCAGGACCAAAATGATACTGTTGATTACCAAAATAACCACGCACATAAGACGGTACAACATCAATTAACTTGTTGGATATAGTAATTTTCTCTCCTGCCTGAACTACCACTGGACCTGCTGCAAGGGTATCTAACCTACCAACTGCTCTTGTAACAAAAGTATTCACTTTCGTTTTGGAAATACCAGTTAAATCTAATTCATAACCACTAATATCAACACTTGTTGTAAAATAACCTGCTTGTGAGGTTGTTCCTGCTGGGATTAATTCTTGTAAAATCAAGGTATCACCATTTTTTGTAGCAATAGGTATGGTGTACGTAATAATTACTTTTTCTTTGATTTCACTCCATATTTCTAATTCTATTCTTCCTGATTCTATTGATGCAAGATTTAGTTGAACACCATTACTAACGCCAAGTGTTGTTTCTTTATCGGTGCTATAAAAGGCATCACCTGGTGATGGAAAAGTGGAAATTGGAAATGAAAATATTTCTGTGATGTTGGTATCAGGAATTCTAAAAATAGAATCCATATCAATATCAAAAAGACTTGTTTGGTAAACAATTTTTAGTGAAGTGTCGGGGTTGGTTACCAACACAGAATCAGGCAATAAGTTGTCTAATGTTAATGATGTTTTCACTAAAGGAGCCAACAAATCAACATCCCAATTGGGGCGTTCAAAATCTTTTCTACAGGAAAAAAACAACAAAAGAATTACCAAAAAACTTATTTTAGAACTTTTATTCATAGATGTAAAGGTAAGTTTTTTTATTATACTCAATATACAAATCGTTTGAAGGATTAGAAAAAATAGGCAATTAACTGATAGGTTAATTTTTCAACCATATTCCATTTGTTTGATTTCCTTTTTCAGAAATTATGGAATAATAATAAGTTCCTTTAGAAAATTGAGATGTGTTTATTGTTAGTTGAGTTGAACTCCAAATTTCATCAATTATCTTTTTTCCTAAAATATTGTAAATGATAATGGTAGATGTTTCAGCAGTTGCTCTTACAATAGTAAAAATGGAGTTGCCAGGATTAGGAAATACACGAATGTTAGCAGAAGAATTAATTTGTTCAGAGATTCCTACTATTACAATGGAATTACAAACAGAAGTATCAGAACAAATGCTATCGAAAACAATTACGGCATAACTTCCAGAAACTGTTGGAACATAAGTTTGATTTGTTGCTCCAGAAATGATGATATTTCCATCGCAATTTATCCAGAGGTAAGAAGCACTTGTATTTATGTTGTTCGCTGTTAATGTGTCTCCATTAACTGTAACAGAAACATCAACAGTATCTAGTATAGATAAATTTGTAATAATGGTACTATCGCAGCCCAAAGCAGAAGTCATTACATCTGTATAAATTCCTGTAGAATTGTAAGTGTTTGTTCCAACAGTTATTGATTGTCCATTACAAAAAATAACTATGTTGTTGGTGATTATGGGTGCCAACACGGTTAAATTTGTTATTACTGTACTATCTATAGAACTTGAAGCAGTTAATGTATCTGTATAAATTCCAGTTGAACTGTATGTGTTTGTTCCAACAGTTATGGATTGCCCATCACAAAGCGTAACATTTTGATTGGTTATTATTCCTAAAAATCCGAAAGTAAAAACTGCCGAAGATGTTGCAATTGTATTAGAAAGCACATTTCCAGTATTAGAAGCTGTGCACAAACCTGTTACGGTGCTATTTTCATTAAACCAAGCTGTTCCATCCCATCTTGCTAGGGTTACTGCTGCACAATTAGAAATTCCACTTGAAGTAGCGTCTTCCCAATAAATTCCAACCTGTGTGTTGTCTGTTGTGTTGAATTTATCTAGTGTCCAATGTTCAATAGTACTTACGGTATTTAGTGGTGTATTCACTGGAGTTGTTGAGGTAAAAGAAGCATCAACATACTCAGCAACAAATTCACTATTTATATTGGTTGGAGCAGAAATTTCTAATCTACGCCATAACCCATTTTTGCCAATCGGAAAAACAAAAGCATCGTTTCCAATTTTTTTGAAAGGTCCATTTACAAAACTTGAAGCATTTCCTGAAGTTGACGTTGCATTGTCGATTAAAGTAATCGAATTGGTTGTTGAAGTTGTTACAATTCCATTAGTTAATGTAAGTGCTTTATTTACTATAATAGGTTGATTTAGTGTAATTCCTTGAACAGAAGTATTATTAACAGTTAAGTTATAGAATGTTGTTGAACTAGCTCCAGATATAGATTGAGCTGTTGTTCCTGTTAGGGAAACAGTGTTTGAATTTTGATTAAAAGTTCCGTTGTTGATGAAATCTCCTTTCACATTTATGTTTGTTGGAGCCGAATGGGTTAAAGAATTTAAAGTGCTTATATTGATGGAATGAAAATCATAAATTCCTGTTCCTTGCAAGGTGGTTGTTCCATTAAAATTGATGGTCGAAAAGGTTCCTATAAAAGCTCCATTATTGTTTATTGTATTTGTGTTTGTGATATTGAATGTAGAGCCTCCTAATTGTAAAATTGTATCTGCAAGTGAAAGGTTTTCAACTAATGCACCACTAAAGTCAACTTGTACTATACCACCTATTTGAAGGTACATATTTACAGTACTTCCTGGTAAATTTACAATGTTTCCGTTTATGATTGCCGTTCCAGCAAATAAATCCATTTTTGGAGCTCCTGTTCCCGGTGCAACACCAAACCAATTTACATCACCATCCACAAACAATGTTCCTCCATCCATAAAAAATGTTGGTGTATAATTTCCTGCCACATTTTCCAACATCAATTCAACGCCAACAGTTACAGAACCACTTATGAAAAAAAACAAGCTTGATTTTGTTGCGTTTCCATCAGCTATAACAAGTGTTTGAGCCACATTAAGAACGCCTCCCATCATGTTACATTGACCACCAAGCTCAAGAACAAATCGCTGTCCAGTAGTTACAGTACCATTGTTGATATCGCAAGTTGCATCATCTCCAATAATAAGTCGCTGATCAACATTCAATATTCCTCCGTTAACGGTTAAATTGGCTCCTAAATCAACAAATAATCGACCATTATTTCCGGGGGCAATAGCTACAGATCCTGTTTGAAGTAGTAAGGATGAGTTTGGGTTTACTACTGAAACATTATCGCCTGTTGTTAAATTTGCTTGAATTGTCAACACAGCTCCATTTGCAACAGTAATTTGATTCGGAGTGAAAACGGAATTTGTGCTTATAATTGGCGAAACAGCATTTCCAGTGTAGTTTGCTGGATTTATGGTGATATTAACTCCGTTTAAGGGCCAAGAAGACCAGTTGGCAGAATTGTTCCAATCAGCATCAACATTTCCAGTCCAGTTTTGGGAAAAAAGTGTCGTAGAAATTAATAAAATTAAAGTGGTAATAAGTGTTTTCATATGTGTATTTATATTTTGTTAAATTGGTCTCCCGATTTATTGGGAGGAATCGTCATGTGAAATACTCATTGTTGTTGGCGAGCATTTTTGCTAATGGCTATTTTATATGTTAAACTTCAATGTAGCGAAGTTACAATGTTTTGAAACCTAAAGATATAAAACAATTGAAAAACTTATTGCTTAATTAGCTTAAAAACTTTATGTTGGTTATCAATAATTACATTTACAAAGTAAAGTCCGTTTGTCCATTTTGAAACATCAATTACTACCTGATTGTTTGTAACATCTTTGTTGTACAACATCTTTCCTTCTATACTCACAACCAAAATTCGAGCGTATTGAGTTTCACCTAAATCTAAAGTAAATGTATGTTGGGTTGGATTGGGAAACAACTTCATTTTATCAATATTTACAATATCTGATACTCCTACGTTCGTTGATACAACTTCAATAGTTTTAATTCCTGTTGTTCTCATAACAGTAGTAGAATCACAAAACATTGAAGAACATCCAGTAATTGAATCGGTAACAGTTAAGCATAAATTGTAAACGCCAATAGAAGAATAAATATGAGATGGGTAGGCTAATGTAGAAGTGTTTCCGTCTCCAAAATCCCATAAATATTGTAAATTATTCCCTGTTGCTAAATTAGTTACTAATAAGTTTAAGGAATCATTAGGGTCTAATGTTTTTGTAAAATTAGCTACAAGAGATGTATCTACCGTAAGTATGGTTTCAATAATACTATCACAGCCATTTGCTGTTTGCAAACTGTCATAATAAGTACCTGACGTACTTTGATAAACCCCTCCAATTAAAATACTATCTCCTTGACAGATAGTGTTGTTGTTATTACTAAAATAAGTTGGATTTACTGTTAAAGTGGTAGCAAGAATACTGTCGCAGCCATTTACTGTTTGTAAACTGTCATAATAAGTTCCAGAAGTATTTTGGTAAGTTCCAAATATTAAAGAACTGTCTCCTTGACAAATAGTATCATAGTTATTATTAAAATAGGTTGGATTTACTGTTAAAGTGGTAGCAAGAATACTGTCGCAGCCATTTACTGTTTGTAAACTATCATAGTAAGTTCCTGATGTATTTTGGTAAGTTCCAAATATTAAAGAACTGTCTCCTTGGCAGATTGTTAATGTATCATGCATTTGTATATTGTTATTGTTAATCAACAATGTACCTGTAGAGGCGGGAAGCATACCACACATATCCTGAGTAATAATGTCATTCGAATAACCCACTACAACCGAAAAAGTTGAATTATTTGGTATGCCTGAAAATTCATAAACCAACCAATCGTTATATGTATCAGCAGAGCCAGGGCAAGTACCAAAAGTTGTTGGTGTTGATAAACAGTTTGGCAGTGCATTTTTTGGCACATTGAAAATAGAGTCAACAGGAAGTTTGGTTACTGTGCTAGTAACAGTTCCATAAGTTACATTAAATGTTATTGCTGAATTTAGTAATGGCTCTGAAGCAGAATGCCAATGTTCAACAAAAACTTTTACTGTTCCTGAGCAATCAACACAATACACAACTTGTACCGAATGACCATAAACACTTTTAAAGGTTATAATCAAAAAAAATATCATTAACAGGTGTTTTAACTTCTTCATACCTAAATAAATTAATGTGAGTGGCAAATATACAACAATTTATTTTCTATCAATATAAAAACTATTTGCTTGAGCCAACGAAGTTACTATCAAATCATTAATACATAAATTATCGGGAAGCGTTGTGGTATAATAAATAATAGAGGCAATATCTTGTGCCGTCATGGGTTGATAGCCTTCATATACTTTTTTTGCTTTTTCTTTATCTCCATGAAAACGCACTTCAGAAAATTCGGTTTCGGCAGCTCCAGGGTTAATTTGGGTAACTTTTATTCCGTGTTCTAATAATTCTATGCGCATGGCTTTAGAGATAGCATCAACAGCGTGCTTACTTGCACAATATACATTTCCATTCAAATAAACTTCCTTTGCTGCAGTTGAACCAATATTAATAATGTGTCCTTTTTTTTGTGCTATCATTAGTGGCATAATAGCTCTTGATACGTACAACAATCCTTTCACATTGGTATCTATCATTTTATCCCAATCGGCAATGTCCCCATCCTGAATTTTACTAAAACCACTTGCTAAGCCTGCATTGTTTACTAATACATCAATTTTTTTCCAATTTTCGGGTAGTGATGCAATTGCATTTGCAGTTTCTTCAGCATTTCTAACATCAAAGCACAAAGGCAATGACCTTACATTATATCTATCTATTAGCTTATCTGCTAAATCAATTAATTTATCTTTTCTCCTTCCTGTAACAATTATGTGGCAGCCATTTTGTGCAAATAATTTAGCGGTTGCTTTTCCGAAGCCAGAAGTTGCTCCTGTTATTAAAACTATTTTATTCATTTGATGTTTTTTTAATTCAAATTAGAATGTAAAGTTAGTATATAAATACTAAAATTCTCCTGATTAAAGTCCGTCTTTAATGTGTGGCAGATTCAAGTCTACAATTTTGAGTCAACAATTGGTAAAAAATGTAACGCTTTGCAGCAGTCTTTGCTAGCTGAAAATTGAGAACTGTGGACTATTCAGACTGACACTAATTAGTAGGTCGTTCTCTAGGTGTGTTTGTAATTATATTTTTCAAAATCCCAACAAAAAACAAAGTAATTCCAAGTAATAAAAAACAACTAAAAAGCAAAAGAAGTAAATGATAATATGGAATTTGATGAAATTGAAAATAAAACATTCCTCCTTGAATAAAAAGCAAAAATTCTGTTCCTAAAAATCCAATGAAGAATATATTTATACCCCAAGGTATGAGTTTATTTTCTGAAAACCATTTGCTTTGAAGTAGAAACAATAATAAAAAACCTGAAACAACGCCCAACATGGTTAAATGAATAAATCCGATAACTAAATGTTTGATTTGGAAAGAAATAGAAGCAATTTCTGGAAAGAGAGATGTTGTTTGTAAAAGAATTTTTAGACCAATGCTTGCACAAGTAAATACCATTATTTTTTTTATAATTGTTGTTGCGTTTTTCCAAATTAAACTAAAATTGGGAAGAATAATTTTAATTAAAAACCAAAAAGAAACTAGTTGTAGAAATATTCCTAGAACATTTATCCAGAAAAGAGCAGGATGAGAAACATACCAACTAACAGGTAACGCATAGGTAAAAAGAGTTGCAAAAATGAGTGAACTATAAAATTTATTGAATAATTTTAAATTTATTACTGCTTTTAAGTTGTTTAGGTATTTAAAAAAGAGAGCAAACACAGCCAACAGAAACCAACCATTAAATTGAAAATGTAAGAAAAATTGAATAGCTAAATGATAAAAAACAGATTGTTTGCCAGCTAAAGCAACTGCAGGACCCAAACACCAAATGCCAACAGTCGATAAAAGCATAAACACTAAGGCTGATTTAAGTAATAATTTTTCTGGCAATGTGTTGTTTTCTTGATTTTTCCATACCAAAAAGGCAAAATAATAGCTACAAAAAATATGTAACGCAGAAAAAGTGATGGAAATTGCTGCATATCCTTGCAAAGGAAAGCTTATCATCATTCCAACAACAGCCAATTGGGTTGCCCAAAATAAATAAGTGAAAATCTGTTTTTTTTGAGGAATAAATTGATGAACAATAAATGTATATAACATTAAATAAACCCAGCCCAACATGGCTATATGCGAATGACCATGTGTTAGGTGTTTAAAATTGAATGGGATATTACTCACAAAACCATAACGAAGAATTGTGCCCATTAAGGCTGCTATGAAAAAATTGAAAAGACAAACAGTAATCCAATATTTTTGCAATTGCGAGAGGGTTTTATTCATTAAATGAAAATGGTAATTCTTAAAAATGGGTTTAGTAAAAAAAAATGAAAATCATTATTTCACTTCTTTCAAGGCATTATCAATTAAGGTAACCAAGTGCATTTTATGTGCTTTTGAACTTACATTACCAGCTTGGTTGGAAGCCATTTTTTTAATAGCGTTCAAATTATAAATAACCAACGATTGTGAAACAAAAAGGTATTTTTTACTAGCTGTTTCGGATAGTATTTCAATTAACTTTTTAGTGTAAGCAATTTGTAGGTTTTGACGAAATGAATTTACATTTCCAGCAATATCAGCTGCAAAAATAGCATTGTTTAAATCGGTCATCATTGTAGGTAAGGTATATTTATTCCCATACAATTCTGAATCAACAATACGTTGCATGGTGTTGTAATGTAGTAAATGAGTTAGCACATTTGTTTGAATGTTTAAAATTAGGCTGTGAATTTTTGGGTCTTCTGATGCAGAGAAAAATCCAAACCCTCTGCGTTGCATTTGTAAATAATTGTATAAATGAGTTGAAGTCGAAAAAGCATTTGGTGCAAAAACATATTTACTTAATGTGCTCATTGCCAATTTTTGTTTTTCCAATTCAACAGGGATGAAGGGTTTTGTTGCTCCCTGCTGACCTATCATTGCTCGGTCAACATAAACGCCACCAATGTATCTCGAAATGGTAGTTGCTGAAGCATTTTGTTGTCCCATTAAAACCATAAATGAGGTGCGGATAAAATGGTGCGATTCTCCAGTGTTTTCAAGGTTTTTATCTACTAATTTGTTAGTTAACTCTTGAGCCAAATCAATTCGTTGAATCGCATAACCAATGGCATCACTGGTTAAATCGCCCACATTTACAAGTGGATCAATGGCTTTTCCAGGGCTTCGCATATCATCAGCATCATTGCCAAAAGAAAGTTCAGGAAGTGTTGATTTTGCCAATAAATCTTCCGATTCTTTTGCTGTTCTTCCTTGTTGGTAAGCAAACTGAATTGCCCAAAGGTCGTAAGGGCCAGGTGTTTTTGAATAATAATTTCCTTGTTTTGTTCTATCGTTAGAAATATTTACGGAAGGGTAATCCATTACCGAACCAATTAATCCCATTTTTTCAGTTATTGAAGTGTTGTGTATGTCTTTTATTGGGTGCAATTGACTGGCTTTCATATTGTGATTTAATCCCAATGTATGTCCCATTTCGTGCAACACTAAATAGTGCAAGAATTCATTTATCATTTTGCTTTTTTCCATTTCTGGCTCATCCAATACATTAATCATAATGGAAGCAAACATATTGTTGAATTGAGAAAACGAACCAACCTGACAGGTGTGTTCTTCTTTTTCACCATGATATTCATCCGCTTCGGTTAAACCAAAATTAAAAATGGATTCTGTTCTCAAATTATTCGTCAAAGAGATGTATTCAAACATAATATCGGCACCTAAAATTTGACCTGTTTTAGGATTTACAAAACTAGGTCCATACCCACCAAAAGGAGGTTGAGGAGAGGAAGTCCAGCGTAATACATTATAGCGAATATCTCCAGCGTCCCATTCGGCATCATCGGGTTGTTGTTTAATTACTACTGCATTTTTAAATCCTGCTTTTTCAAAAGCCAAATTCCATTTTTCGCCAGCGGCTTTAATTATAGGTCGAAGTTCTTTTGGTGTGGAGTTTTCCATCCACCAAACAATGGGTTCAACAGGTTCAGAAATGGATGCATTAGGGTCTTTTTTTACTAAATTCCAACGGTGAACAAAATCTCGGTAAGGGGTTGAACTGGTTGAAGTCATATCATTTACTTGTGTGGTAAAATAGCCAACACGAGGATCATCAAAAATAGGTTGATAATTGTTTTTGGGCATTTTAATTAAGCTATGAAAAACTTTGATACTCACGTTTCTGCCATCGGTAACGGCTTGCGAACCTCCATTAAGAATAGATTCCGTAGAATAGACATATTCAATAGCTAAATCGGTGTTTTCAGGATAACTTCTAACACCCAACACCTTTGTTTTTTCTTTATCTAAATTTCCTAAGGAAAAAGCAGTAGGTGATGCTTTTGGATGTTTTGCAGGTTTGATTTGAGAAAATGTTTCTTTTAAAAAAAGCTGATCTGCGTCAATTAAAAATAGTCCGTTTAGGCTATCTATTCCTTCAATTTTAAGGCTAGCCAAAATACTTTCGCTAATATTTGCCTTTGATGATTTTGAAATTTCATTGTTAGGGTCGAAATAAAAAGAAGTATTTTGAGAAACAAATTCAATTTTATTGAAATATTTTTTGATTTTAAAAACCTTTGAACCTCTATAAGAGCCTCTGAAAGCACCAGCATCTAAAACACCATCAGAAATTTGACTGAAATAGATAAATTCTTTTTCCAACTGATTTTTTGAAATAATCATCTTTAACGCTCCTGAAGTGGTGTCTTGATAAAAAGTAAACAAGCCTTCTATTTTTTTTGATTTTTTAGTTAGCTCACTGATTTTTTTTGGAGCTTCTTCACCTGCTTTAGAGGTTTCTTTTTTTGATGCATCTTTTTTGTTGGAGTTCTTTTTTTGTGCGTAAGCGTTAGAAATAAGCATACATAACACAAAAAGTAAAGAAATGAATTTAACAGGAGCGAAATGTTTCATAGATGTAATTTTAAAAGTCAGATGGGTAAAGATATGAAAAATAAAATTTTATGAATGGGTTTATTTCTTAAAAATAAAATAAACAGCCAATACTAAGAACACAAAACCAATAATGTGGTTAACTCGAAAAGTTTCGTTTTTAAAAATGAGCAAGGAAAACACAACAAAAACAATTAATGTAATCACTTCCTGAATTACTTTGAGTTCTATCAACGAAAAAGGGCCTCCATTTTCTTTGTAGCCAATTCTGTTGGCAGGAACTTGAAAAAAATACTCAAACAAAGCAATTCCCCAGCTTATCAAAACAATAGAAATAAACCCCAATTTATTGAACCATTTCCATTCGCTAAATTTTAAATGCCCATACCATGCCAACGTCATAAAGGTGTTGGATAAAATTAATAGAAAAATGGTTAGGAATGGTTTCATAAAATTGCAAAAAAAGTAATAGTACAACTTTACTATTTTAATCAAAAAACAACATTTATAAATTC
>Ga0210021_1003713_pt1 | contig 12157 bp, 9 predicted proteins | sample CryGeymeta201517_FD_183981 | JGI IMG/M metagenome (GOLD analysis project Ga0210021, IMG submission 183981) | Groundwater microbial communities from Crystal Geyser aquifers in Utah, USA - Crystal Geyser metaG 2015-17 (SPAdes) (version 2) | ecosystem: Environmental > Aquatic > Deep subsurface >... | reverse complement strand
CAGGTAACTGGGCGGCCAGCAAACCTCTGGCGCTGAGACGCAGGGTTCGCGTCACCGGCTCGCCCACCACAAAGTCGGGCCGTTTTTGCTGCCAGTCATCGTTTAATTCAAGATCCAGAGCCGGAAGCCACTGACGCCTTCCCAGGTCGGCGGGTGGCGGGCTGACTTCAACCTGTAGGGGTTGTGACTTGACGCGGACACGCTGGCCCTGCTGACGACCCAAAAAGTCGAGGCGCATGCCACCCCCCAGCAAAACGCCGTCAAATTGCAATGGTGGAATTTTCAGCGTACCGCTTTCCTGGGGGAAAATGGCGTAGCTGCGCTCATGAACCTGATAAAGCTGACCCTCGCGCCGGGTTTCGTAGCGTTTTTCATCGCCCAGTTTTTTAACCACCGCTTCAACCCCCGCAGGTTCGGGCTCGGACAGGGAACCTTCACGCAGGTCAACGCGGCGCAACAAACGCACGCGCAGTAGCAATTGGGCCTGAGTGACGCTTTGCCGCGGGCGGATATCGGCTTCAAGGATCAGACGCTCGTTTTGACCGGCATCCCCACGGGGTTTATCCGTCACCTCAATCACCAGGGGTTGCGAGCAGTCCTTCGCAAAACAAAGGGCCGGAAGAGTGAGATGCCCGGCCCTTTTGGGCATCAGGGTTAAATTGTAGATAACCAGATGGGAACTTGTGCCATTGATGATTTGAAACTGGCTGCTCTGCGCCTGACCAAGAATTTCCCAATCAGGATTCAGAGGGGTGAAATCGGGTTCGGTGTCAGGGCTGCCATCCAGGCGCAATTGCACCTGCAAACTTTCGCCTACGCCGATTTTCGTGCGCTCGGCCCGGGTCTGCACCTCAAGTGCCGCGGCGTTGCTGACGCACCAAAGACTGAGCAGAAACACGAAAAAATACAATCTATTTACCATGGTTGTTCCGTTTGCTCTTGACCGCCGCGCCGGCGGGATTGATAGAGAAATTTGCGCCGCAACAAACCACCGGGATCATCGGGAATTTGTTGCAGCATCAAACGCGCCTCGCGCTCTTCGGCTGACTCTGGCGGCGACTCCAGCGAATTTTCCGTTGCAGCGGTTTGCGTCTTATCCTTTTTAACGCCCTGGGACTGGGCCGGTGAGGCGTCTGGTTGTTCTTTTTCCCGGGGGGGGTCGCGGTTTTCTTCTCCCTTGGGGGGCAGAGAAGCTTCCGTTTGGGGATGAGATTCGCTGTCCGGCGGTTTCTGGTCTTGCCCCGCCTGCGTTTGCGCAGAATTTTGCGAAGAAGCTGACTCTTGCGATTGCGCAGAATTCTGCGTCTGATCCTTCTGCTGAGGTTGTTTTTGGTTCTGTTCTTTATTTTTCCCCTGGTTCTCTTGGCGGTTTTGCTGTTGCTGTTGCTGCAATTCCTTTTCGACCAGTTCCTTGTTGAAACGGGCATCGGCATGATCGGGAGCTTGTGCCAGTGCCTGCTCATAGGCGTGCAGGGCGCCGGGCAAATCGCCCTGCCGGGCGAGGGCGTTGCCCAGATTGTAAAAGTCATCGGCAGCTTGACCGGTCTTCAGCAGGTTGGCAGCTTCGGCATACTGGCCGGCGCGATAGAGGGCACTGGCTTTCCAGCGCGGATCGCCAAACTTCTCGGCGGCTTGTGCGTAGTTTTGTTGGACAAAGGCCTTGGCCGCCTGCTGATCAGGCGTCTGCCACAGATCTTGCCAACTCAGTGCGCGGGCGGGGGAAGGCACCCAGAGGATCATGGCAAGCACCACTAACCAACCGCGCCGGAAGGCGCCGGCCGCGAGCAGGCACAGGGGCAAGAGCAGCCAAATGCCTTCTTCACGCCAGATATCGCCCTTGAGGGCGGTTTCAGAGCCTGGCTGATTGAGGCTCCGATCATCCAGACCCCTGAGTAAACTGCGCAGATCGCGGTCATCGACAGTCAGGGGATGATAAACTCCACGACCGGCAGCGGCAAGCTGACGCAAACCGGCAGAATTGAGAGCGGGCAAAACCAGCTGGCCCTGAAAATCTTTGAAGAAACCACCCCCCGCTTGCGGAATCGGCGCGCCTGCGGGTGTACCGACTCCCAGGACGGCCAGGTCAAAGCCCTGCTCCGCCAGTTGACGCGCCGCCGGTTCAAAGGGTGCAGGATTCTGTTCGTCGGTCACCAGCAGCAAACGACCGCGGCGCAAACCGGCCTGTTGCAGCAGGCTGACCCCCAGTTCCATGGCCTGCCCGGGGTCGCTGCCCTGAACCGGCATCAGCCCTGGTTCGAGACTTTTTAATAGGGATTCAATCGTATGGCGGTCGGCGGTTAATGGCGTAACCGTAAAAGCCTCGGCGGCAAAGGCAATGAGTGCGGTCTGGCCTTCACGCCGCTGACGCAACAGGTCTTCAATTTTCAAACGGGCCCGCAGATAACGGCTGGGCTTCAAATCGTCGGCGAGCATGGAGCGCGACAGATCAAAGAGAATCACCAGGGCCGATTGCTGACGAAACAGGGGTTGCGGCTGGCGCTGCCACACGGGCCCGGCCAGGGCAACAACCGCCAGCAGCAGACCCGCAAGCAACAGCCACAGAGGCCAGTTGGCCCGGCGCACCGAGCGGCCCAGAAGGAGATGAGGTAAAAGTTGGGGATCACAGACCGATTGCCAGCTGCGACTGCGCAGGCGGCAACGGGCCATCCAGCCCAACAGGGCCAATGCCGGCAACAGAACCCAGAACCATTCAGGGCGCAGAAAGTGAAAATCGCTCACGGGCGCCTCCCTACCGGCCACAATCGCACTGCCAGCAAGGCCATAGACAACAGCAGCGCCCCTCCCAGGGGCCAGGGGTAGAGTTCGGATTTAGGTCGGTAAACTTTCTGTTCATGTTCGATGGGTTCCAGGCGATCAAGTTCCCGGTAAATTTCAGCCAATTCTTCGCTATTGCGCGCCCTGAAATAACGACCGCCGGTCTGTTCTGCAATCTTCTGCAAAGTTTCTTCATCAAGGTCCGCCGAAGGGTTCACCGTCTGACTAAAGAAAAAAGTGCGCACTTCCATGCGATCGGCACCAATGCCGACGGGATAAATTTTCAATCCCTGACGCCCGGCCAGTTCGGCGGCCTTGAGGGGGCTGAGCTGGCCCGCTGTATTGGCCCCGTCGGTCAGCAGAATCAGTACCTGTTGCTCACCCTGCCCGTCTTGCAGGCGTTTCACCGCCAGGCCGATGGCATCACCAATGGCGGTGCGCTCACCCGCCAGGCCAAGAACCGCTTCGTCAAGCAGTTGGGCCAGGGTCGCACGATCGAAGGTCAAAGGCACTTGCACATAGGGTTGATCGCCGAAGAGAATCAGCCCGAGACGATCACCGACCCGGCGCTGAATAAACTCATCGGCGACACTTTTGAGTGCCGTCAGGCGATCGACCACTTCACCATGAAGGCGGAAATCTTCGGTCTGCATGCTGCCCGACAGATCGACCGCCAGCACAATGTCGCGCCCACTGACGGGCAATTCGATGGGCGAGCCCAACCATTGGGGACGCGCACCGGCAACAACCAGCAGCAGCCAGCAAAGCACCGCCAGCCAGACCTGCCAGCGTCCGGTGGAGCCTGATTTCTGCTGGCGGGCCGGACCGAATGGCAGCAGACTCGGCACCCAAAGAGCGGCTTCTTCGGCGGCCAGGGCTGGCGGCATGAGGCGGTAGACCAACCAGGGCAAAGGCAGGAGGATCAGCATCCAGAGCCAGGCAAACTGAATCATCGCGGCCTCCGCATCGACTGCGCCTGCGGCGGTAATTTTTGCAACCAGCGTTGACACACCTCCAGCAGCTGAAGCTTGTCAAATTGACATTCCCGACGATAGGGGCCATCCGCCAGACAGCGCCCGACACCGTGACGGAAGGGCGCATCTTTAAAGGGCCGATCAAGAAATTCAAGCCAGGCCTCACCCTGCAAACCGGCGATAGCTTCGGCAGAAAAATGCTCGAGCGCCGCCAGACGCAGCAAGCGCGACAGGGCCACCACCAGATCGCGGCCCTCACGTGTCCGGATTTCTTCCAGCCGGGCAAGGGCCAAGCGCCGCATTTGGCGACGCTGCCGCCAGCGCCGATATCCCCAGAGTGCGGCAGTCAGCAGCACCAGCAGACCGATGAGCAACCACCAGCCGAGAGCCGGTGGCCACCAGCCAATAGCAGCGGGCAGATGAATATCGCGCAAGGGCAGTGCAGTTGGCGGCATAACCCAGAGCATATCAGGCCCTTCCCTGCCCTGGGGTCAGACACGCCAGGGGATCCTCATGGGTGGCTAAACGTATCAAGCGTGCACGCTGGCTGCGGCAGAAATTTTCCAGGGCGGCCAGGCGACGGGCAAAATTCTGCTGATACTCCTGGCGGGCCGTCGGATCCCCGGTCACAATGTTCAGATCGCGTTCGCCGTCACTCAGGCGGTAACTGCCCGCGGGGGGCAATTCGGCTTCGAGGCTATCGTAACACTGGACCAGACCCAGTTCACAGTGGCGATTGAGCTGCGCCAGCTGCTGTTCAACTCGTTCATCCCACTGGTTAAAATCACTCAAAAGCAAAATCAAACTGCCAGGGCGCACGACCCGCTGCAAGCGTTGCAGGGTCACGACCAGACGTTGTCGCGGCGCAAAGGGACGGTGGGCCGGTCGCTGCCAGACCGGATCGGCAACCATCTGGCGCAGCAGTTGTAAAACCGCCTGTTTACCGGGCTGTGGACGCAATTCAAGGTGGCGCTCTTCAGAAAAAAGAAACCCGCCGATCCGATCACCACGTGCCAGAGCCTGCCAGGCCAAAAGTGCCGCCAGGTGGGAGGCCTGCACCGCCTTGAAGCGTCCGCGAGTGGCGAAAAACATCGGTCGACGGTAATCGAGGGCGAGGAGCACCGGTCGCTCGCGTTCTTCCTGAAACAACTTGGTATGCACCTTGCCCCGCCGTGCAGTAACACGCCAGTCGATGCTGCGGACATCATCCCCCGGCAGGTAGGCCCGCACCTCGGCGAATTCCATCCCCCGGCCACGAAAACGGCTGCGGTAGCCACCTTGCGCGGCGGCCAGTTGGCGACCGGCCTGCCAGCTTTTCGGCTGCAGACGATCGCCCAGGGCAATCAGTTCGGCCAGGCCGATGGCAACCGGCGAAGCGCTTTGAGTGACAGGGATGCTGACCCGCATCAAGGCACCGGCACCCGGGCGATCAGTTCGGAAATCAGGCGGTCGGCGGTCATGCCGCCCGCTTCGGCTTCATAGCTGAGAATCAGTCGATGACGCAGCACACTGAAGGCCAGCTGCTGAATATCTTCGGGCAGCACATGGTCACGTCCGGCCAGCCAGGCGCGGGCCCGCGCGCAACGATCCAGGGCAATACTTGCCCGCGGGCTGGCCCCATACTGAATCGCCTGGTGCAGATCTTCACCATAATTCTGCGGCTGGCGGGTCGCCACTACCAGTTGCAGCAGATATTCCTGTAGATTATCGGCCAGATAAAGATCAAGCACCTGCTGCCGAGCCTGGTGAAGTTCAGCAGCTGACAGGGGGATAAATTGGTCGTCCGCCGGATTTTCATGCTGCGATCCGGCGGCCTCACGCCGGGCCAGCTGAAGAATCAACCGTTCATTGTCCAGGCTCGGATAATCGACCCGCACATGGAGAAGAAAGCGGTCAAGCTGGGCCTCGGGCAAGGGATAGGTGCCCTCCTGTTCAATGGGATTCTGGGTCGCCATCACCAGAAAAGGATCCGCCAGGGGATAGGTGGTTTGGCCAACGCTGATCTGGCGTTCGGCCATGGCTTCCAGCAGCGCCGATTGCACCTTGGCAGGGGCGCGATTGATTTCATCGGCCAGAATCAGGTTGTGAAAAAGCGGCCCCGGCACAAAGGCGAAAGAACCTTCCTGAGCGCGATAAACATCGGTGCCGGTTAAATCGGCGGGCAGCAGATCGGGCGTAAACTGAATGCGATGAAAACTACCTTCGAGCCGGGCACCCAACTGACGAATCGCGCGGGTTTTGGCCAACCCCGGCGCCCCTTCCACCAGTAGATGACCATCGGCCAACAGGGCAATGAGCAGATATTCCATCAACTGCGGCTGACCGATGACCTGGCCGCTGAGATCGTCTTTTAACTGACCGAAACGTTGCTGGAGCTGATCCATATTGAAAATCCTTAAATCCTGGCAAAGGGGAAAATGTCCGTCAGTTTTTTAAAAAGAAACCAGCCGGATGTCAAGCATCGGATCAGGGAATCAGGGGGCGACCGCTGCGTCGTTGCATGGCTTCGATGCGGGCGATGCCTGCGCGCGCTTCGGCGGCAATGGCGGGGCTTGCAGCCAGATCGAGTGCTGCGAGCAGATAGTGGTAGGCGCTGGTGGCGTAGCGCGGGTTCTGCAACAGAATATTTCCAGCACCCAGGTAGGCCCGATCGAGCCCCGCGCTGCGGGGTCGCTCAGCAATAAAACGGCGGAAAACCCGCAGGGCATTGCGCATATCTCCCTGACTCAGCAGATAATCGCCGAGGCTCAGGGCCTGGGCGGCGGCAACCTGAGTCCGCTGGCTGGCCTGATCCAGTTCCAGATAACAGCGACTGGCAGCCGCCAGGTCACCCTTGTCTGCGGCCGCGGTGACAAATTGAGGGGTACAGGGAGTGTCGCCTGCAGAAACTCGGCCGGATGACTTGCCTGACCGCCGCGCCAAGCTCAAATGGTCGGTAACGAAAACCAGCCCCAGGCCGGCAAGAAATCCACCAATATGTGCGCCATGAGCCACGCCCGATTCTGAGGTTTCAGCAACCAGGAAGGGAAGCAGATTATCGATCAGCAGATAGAAACCCAGCACCCAGCGTGAGGGGATCATGAAGGTTGTGACAATAAAAGGGAACAAAAAGACAAATATTTTAACCTGGTTACGCGGAAACCACAGGAAATAACAGCCCATCAATCCGGAAATGGCCCCGGAAGCTCCAATTAATGGCACATTTGAACCCGGAACGAAAATGCTGAAAAAGAGTGTCGCGGCGACGCCGAAAAAAAGATAGGCGCACAGGTAACGAACCGCCCCCAGACGGTGTTCAACGTTATCGCCAAAAATGTAGAGAAACAACATGTTGCCGGCGAGATGGAAAAACCCGGCATGCAGAAACAAGGCGGTGAACAGGGACAGCACCCCGGGAGTGGCGGGTTTGAATCCGTATGTGAACACCACGAGATCGTATGCGGTCAGTTGATCGCGGATCATTGCGAAAGGAACCGGCCCCTGAACGCCGATAGTGCGTAAATATTCGGGCAGCACGGGGTCATTCATGGCCGGCGCCTGCAAACTCAGGGGCAGACTGACGGCCAGATAGACCATCAGGTTGAGCAGCAGTAACACCCAGGTCACCACCGGGCGTGAAGGAGGGTTTGGTGAATCGGCAATGGGTAGAAACATGGCAGACAGTCCGGTTGCGGGTTTAGGTGGCCAGCATAACCCGTTGCGCCCGCCTGCGAAAGAGCTAATCCAACGCCGCAATTTGCCGTATTGCCATAAGCCATGAAATTGCGCTATCTTCCGCCCCTCAGGAGGATACGGAATGACCCTGCTCTATCTGCTTGACATGATCGGCACCGCCGCTTTTGCCGCCTCGGGGGCCTGGGCGGGGGTGAGGCGTGAAATGGACTTGCTCGGCGTCTTGGTGCTGGGCATGGTCACAGCCATTGGCGGCGGCACCCTGCGCGACATCCTGCTGGGCGACATCCCCCCCTTTTGCCTCCAGGATGAAACCTATCTCTGGGTCTCAGTCGTGGTGTCCCTGCTGGTGTTTTTTTTCCCCACAGCCCTCGAACGTTTCAAAAGCCCGCTCTTGACTCTCGATGCCATCGGTCTCGGCACCTTTGTGGTGATCGGCACCGGCAAGGCGCTCTCTTTTGAGCTGGGGCCTTTCGGTGCCATATTGATGGGCTTAATGACGGCGACCGCCGGGGGCGTAGTGCGTGATGTCTTGTCTAACCGCGTGCCGCTGATTCTCCAACGTGAAATTTATGCCTCGGCCTGCCTCGCGGGCGGCGGGCTGATGGTGGTTCTGGTGAAAACCCCTCTGCCCCACAACCTGACGGTGGTTCTGGGGGCAACAGCCGTTATCACCCTGCGTCTGCTGGCGATTGCCAAAAACTGGTCGCTCCCCAGAGCGCGTTAACCTGACAGGAGAAAAACCATGCACAAGGTCAATCTTTGCGACATCAACCCAGCGTACCCGGTCGGTAAAATTATCTGCCTGGGGCGCAATTATCTCGACCATATCCGTGAACTGAACAACGAGATCCCCGAGGCCCCGGTGATTTTCTGCAAACCGGCCAGCAGCCTACTTGAAAATGGCGGCCAGATCAGAATTCCGGCCTATTCGCAGGATTGTCACCATGAACTTGAACTGGCGCTGCTGATCGGCAAAGCCGGCAAACAGATTTCGGTGACAGATGCGCCGGGTTATGTCTGCGGCTACGGGGTGGCTCTCGATCTGACCCTGCGCGATGTCCAGAGCCGGCAGAAGAGCAAGGGCCTGCCCTGGGAGATTGCCAAAGGCTTCGACACCGCCTGCCCCCTGTCAGACTTTGTGCCCGCCGAAAAAATAAAAAATCCGGATAATCTTGCGCTGACTTTGCAGGTTAACGAAAAAATCCGCCAACAGGGCAACACCAATATGATGATGCGCTCCATCGCCCAGATTGTCAGTGAGATGTCGGAATTTTTCACCCTGGAACCCGGCGACATTATCCTCACCGGCACGCCGGCGGGCGTTGGCCAGATCAAGAGCGGTGATCAGCTGATCGGTGAAATTGAACAGGTTGGACGCCTGGTAGTGTCGGTTGGCTGAAGGGGAGGATTTATTCCATTTGGCAGCAGCTTTTTGATCTCAGGGCACTCGCGCATCAGGCCTGATGCGCGAGTGCCCTGGAGTTTTTCTACTGTTCCAGCAAAACGGCGTGAGCCGCCGCCAGGCGGGCGATGGGCACACGGAAGGGGGAACAGGAAACATAATCGAGCCCGGTTTTGTGACAAAAAATCACACTCGAAGGCTCGCCGCCATGCTCGCCGCAGATGCCCAGTTTGATAGTGGGGCGGGTTTGACGGCCTTTTTCACAGGCAATTTGTACCAACTGCCCGACCCCGCTCTGATCGATGGCGACAAAGGGATCGGCAGGCAGGATATCCTGCTCGACATAAGCCGGCAAAAAGCGCCCGGAATCGTCGCGCGACAATCCAAAACAGGTTTGGGTCAGATCGTTGGTGCCGAAACTGAAGAAATCGGCTTCCTCGGCAATTTCATTGGCGGTTAAGGCGGCGCGGGGCAATTCGATCATGGTACCGATCAGATACGCAACCTTGACGCCGTAGCGGGCGATGACCTCATCGGCAACGCGGATGGCATTTTTCCGCAGAATCGCCAATTCATTCACATGCGCCACCAGGGGAATCATGATTTCGGGCACAATGGTGAAGCCTTCATTTTTAATCAATTCACAGGCGGCCTCCATAATCGCCTGCACCTGCATATCGTAAATTTCAGGATAACTGATGCCAAGACGACAACCGCGGTGACCCAGCATGGGGTTGAATTCATGCAGGGATTCAACCTTGGAATTCAAATCCTGGACGCTGACTTTCATCACCTGCGCCAGTTCGGCGATGTCCTCAGGTGCCTGAGGCAAAAATTCATGTAAGGGCGGATCGAGCAGCCGGATGGTGACCGGCAGATCTTTCATCTCGCGGAAAATCCCGAGGAAATCTCCTTTTTGCATCGGCAAAATTTTGGCCAGGGCCGCCTTGCGCCCTTCGAGTTCCTCAGCCAGAATCATCTCGCGAACCGCCATGATGCGTTCAGCGTCAAAAAACATGTGCTCGGTTCGGCACAGGCCGATGCCTTCGGCCCCAAAGTCACGCGCGACCTTTGAATCCTGTGGGGTATCGGCGTTGGTGCGCACCCGCAGACGCCGTATTTGATCGACCCAGGTCATCAACTGACCGAAATCGCCGGTCAGCTCGGGCTTAACCGTGGCAACCTGGCCCAGCATCACCTGGCCCGTTGAACCATCGAGGGTGATAATGTCACCCTTGCGTACAGTCTGTCCGCCGTGAGACGTGAAGCTCTGAGCCCGATAATCAACCCGGATGTCACCACAACCCGATACACAGCACTTGCCCATGCCACGCGCCACGACTGCCGCATGAGAGGTCATGCCGCCACGTGCGGTCAAAATACCCTGGGCAGCGTTCATGCCATGGATATCTTCCGGGCTGGTTTCAATGCGTACCAAAATCACTTTGCGCCCTTCTTTGGCCGCCGTTTCGGCTTCATCGGCACTGAAGACCACTTCGCCGCTGGCCGCCCCCGGCGAAGCGGGCAGGCCCTTGGCGATCACCTGTTTTTTGGCGGCCGGATCAAGGGATGGATGCAGCAACTGATCGAGTTGCTCAGGCTGAACCCGCAGCACCGCCTCATTTTCATTAATCAAACCTTCTTTCACCATCTCGACGGCAATGCGGATGGCGGCGCGGGCCGTCCGTTTGCCGTTGCGGGTTTGCAGCATATAGAGCTTGCCCTTTTCGATGGTAAACTCGATATCCTGCATGTCACGGTAATGCTTTTCCAGGGTCTGCTGAATCTGCATCAGCTGGGCATAGCTTGTGGGCATCACCTCTTCCATGGAGGGCAAACTACCATCCCCCCCCGCCTTGTTGATGGGCTGCGGGGTGCGGATGCCAGCGACCACGTCTTCGCCCTGGGCATTGACAAGAAATTCACCGAAAAACAGTTTTTCGCCGGTGGCCGGATTTCGGGTAAAGGCGACTCCGGTGGCACAATCATCTCCCATGTTGCCGAAGACCATGGACTGCACGTTCACCGCAGTCCCCCAGGAAGCGGGTATATTGTGCAAACGGCGATAGGTGTTGGCGCGGGGGTTCATCCAAGAACCGAAAACCGCACTGATGGCCCCCCATAACTGGGCCTGGGGGTCATCAGGAAAAGGTTGGCCAAGAGTTTCGCGGATCTGATTCTTGAACTGAGCCACCAGCTCTTTGAGATCGTCTGCCGACAGCTGGGTATCAAGGTCAACCCCGCGTTGATGCTTGAGGTCTTCGAGTAAATCTTCAAGGACTTCGCCGCGCATCCCCATCACCACATTGGCATACATTTGTATGAAGCGGCGGTAGGAATCATAGGCAAAACGCCGATCGCGACTTTGGGCAATAATGCCTTCAACCGTTTGATCATTCAGCCCCAGGTTGAGAACGGTATCCATCATGCCAGGCATGGACGCCCGGGCTCCGGAACGCACCGACACCAGCAGCGGATTATTGCGATCACCAAACTTCTTTCCCATCAGAGTTTCAACCCGGGCCAGATGCTCGGCGACCTCCTCGACCAGCCCGGCCGGATACTGATGATTATTGTCGTAGTAGGCGGTGCACACTGCAGTTGAGAGAGTAAAACCGGCAGGAACCGGCAGCCCGATGGATGTCATTTCGGCCAGATTGGCACCCTTGCCCCCCAGCAGATTGCGCATTGCTCCCGAACCTTCGGCCTGCCCGTCGCCAAAAAAATACACATACTTTGCCATGATCTTGCTCCTTGTTGTTGGGTCTCGTCCGTCAATAAAAAAGCCGGAATGAACTGCTATCAGCCAGACGGTCACAAACCATGAACAGAGGGATTTCACCACCGGTGAGGAACAGAGCTCCTTCAAGATGAGTCGTGAACCCAGAAATCATGGGTGTAGCCTTTTGGTAGACAACCAGCATCCGGCCATCAAAACCGAGCTGAAATTACTGTAATCAGGCGCTGATCCGTGAAAAATCGGCAATATCGGTAAAAAGGTTTGCAACCGCAGTCAGTAGCGCCAGGCGGTTATTCCGCACCCGGGGATTATCCGCCATAATCATGACGCCGTCAAAAAAATCATCCACCACCGGACGCAGTGCCGCAATCCTTGTCAAACCCGCGCCGTATTCACGTGCTGCTATCTGCGGTCTCAAGGTGTCCGCGACTTTAATTAATTGCTGGTGAAGTTGCTCTTCACATGCGGCCTCGAACAGCTGCGGTTCAACCACCTGATTAACGCCACCTTTAATAATATTGACCACGCGCTTGAATGCACCCACCAGAGCATCAAAATCATCACGTCCCTTAAGTTCCGTCAGGGCCTTAA
>Ga0210021_1003670_pt1 | contig 12259 bp, 7 predicted proteins | sample CryGeymeta201517_FD_183981 | JGI IMG/M metagenome (GOLD analysis project Ga0210021, IMG submission 183981) | Groundwater microbial communities from Crystal Geyser aquifers in Utah, USA - Crystal Geyser metaG 2015-17 (SPAdes) (version 2) | ecosystem: Environmental > Aquatic > Deep subsurface >... | reverse complement strand
CCCCGCCGCCGCCGAGCGCAATTGAAATGTCCATGAAATTCCTTTAGCAAAAATATTTCTAACCATTTTCAAAGTTCAATAACCGTTTTGCCGAATAAACGAATTCGTTTTGCTAAATCATCGGACAAATCACAGCAAAGGCACCAAATAATTCATTCGTCATCTAAAATATTTGCAAATTTATTGTATTACCCTAACTCGGACAAGCCGAAACCAAACAGGTTCACCGCGAAGACCGCAAAGAGTGCGAAGATTTAAAAAAAGTTTTCTTAGCGTTCTTCGCGTGCTTGGCGGCTCAAAAATTCTTGCACAAAAAACAAGGATTTAACTTCTAATAGATTAATTTAAACAATTATTCATCCTTTATACCTAAACCAACTATTAGGTTAATTGTATGAGTAACAGCCTCCTTCAAGTATCTTTTCAAACCTCGATGTTCTAATGCTAATAACAATAACTTTGACATCTCTTTACGTATCAAAGGAATTTGAATAAGTTTAATCAAAGCGGCGCCAGAAGTTATATTCATTAGATCAGCCCAAGGTTGTTCTCTACTTTCTTGTCTAACCACCTTATAAAACAACTCATTTTCTTTATCTATACTTAGTAAGAATTCATCTACTAAATCTGGGTGGTATGATCGAATTTTAGCCAATGCTGTACTAATTTGATCTACGAGCTCCCCATCCTTAGGTAAAGGAAATAATTGTTCTATCGCATCTAATACATATTTCTGACCTTGAAATACATTTGCAAGTACAGGGAGTTCTACGAGGTGCCTTTTCATTGCAACATTATCGTGCAAATGCAATGCTATCTTTAAATAATAAGCGCATAGGTTTAGATCGGGCGGGTTCCTTCGGCGATTTAATAAAATTACATATTCACCCAAAGCCGAGTTGCTATGAAGAACGCCCTGGTTTGAATAAAAAATACCACCCTGTGTCCTGTCAAGGTATTGCATAATTAATTTTTGGCAAAAAATAAATAAATCATCATTAATCTCAGATTGCTGAACAGCAATAAATCCAACTGCCGTAACTGCCGGGGCAGCATATAATCCAACTTTTTTCTTTGAAAGATCTGTTTGAACGATTTCTTCAAGAAGTTCCAAAGTTTGTTTAGGTTCCGTTCGACCTTGCGGTATCATGATTAACCATATAAGCATACTGGTGAGCGCGTCATTTGCATACACCGCGTCAATAAGGTCAGATCTAATTGCATTAATCATTTTAGGGCTTTCGAAAAACATAACAAGTCGTCTATATCTGTCTTTAACTACCTGGGGGTTATTGAAAAACAAGCTTACATCGCTTAGAAAGGATTTTCTGGTTTCTGGCAGGCTTTCTTGTGTAGATACAATAAAGTTGATAATTGTTTCTACAATTAAGTTGCGAAACGCACTTCTTAATAATTTTTGTCCAGCAACTTCATTCTTTGATACAAAAAGAAGGCGGCGAATAATTTTTTGCCACATAGCTAGTAATCTAGTACCCACTTCGCTTCCTATCTCTGTTAGCGGATCATAATGTCCCATCAGAAGTACAGAGACTCCTAGACAGACCTCAAGCACAGATAAGTTTGGTATTCCAAATCTGTTCATCGCCTTATTTGCTATCTGTTCCAATAGTGTAAAGCCTGAATTTTTATCCATCCTCCAATATTGATAAATATTTCGTATGGTAACCACTCGTACATATTGCGACGGATCCTGCACAGCTTCCTCAAGCACTTCGATCAATCTTAAGCGCCGAGCAGTTTCCAAGGCTGTCATTGCTGCCCCACGGCCAATGGGGTCTGCTTGTTCCATAATCTTACCCGGCAGATATTGTCTCAACTTTCCCCATCTCCCTAGTCGTTCCCTATGAACTGCCAGAAGACGCTTCAACAATCGCAGGATAACGGCCTGGTCAGATCTTCCTTGCCCATATTCTGTTAAAACTGCGATCACAAGTTCTCTCAATGCTTGATCTGATTGGCAAGCCAGCTTGTAAAGTAACTCCTCTTGACCCGTCTCCAATTCGCTAATCAACGCGTTTTTTACTGCGCCCCAGAGGAACGGATGTGTTCGAATGGTTACTGCCAATTCTTGGTAACGAGCCTGAATATCAGAAGAGTTATGGTGTTTTTTATAGATATGTTCTCCCATGAAATAGTCATAAAAACGCTCATATTTGAAAGCAATACTTATAGGTCCTTTCTGTGAAGGTGCTACTAATATCTCTGCATCCACTAGATTTATATATGATTGATTCACTTGGCGCCCAGTAGATAATATGTCAGTATTAAAGATTACCTCATACAGAACTTTGTCCGCCAGAATGTCATCTTCCGATATTGCGTTGTCTAATTTAGATGCTAGCTTAGGAATCAGATCGTTCTGAAGGAAGATAATATCTTCACGGGTTAAGCGCCCGCTGGATTTTAATGCATCAATAAAATCAGCATAGACTTGGTTTACTCTGAGAGTTGATGGAATTGATTTGTTTTTGTAAATCTCAGCCATCAACCGAAGCATAAGCGGATCCTGCAAAGCTTGCTTTATCTCAAGTGCCAATTCTGAATAATCTGTAACCAAACTAAATACAGCCTGATATTTCTGATATGCTAACTCCGCTTCGTTGTGTGAAAATTTATCAATGCTAATTGCCAGAGAATCTGGATTTGTCTGGCCAAATTCCCGCAATTCAACCCCCATCTCTTCATCTCCTGTTCGCCAATAATATCTGTGTTCTGCCAGTTTCATCCTGCGACTCATAACTCGCCAAGCCTCGGGGCGGGAGGTGATAACAAATTTTAACCACGGGTAAGGATTTGATCCAATCAACAGATCAAGCCGTCTCAACACATCGGAAGATTGAGGATTCTCGTTTATGGCATCAATAAGGACAACTATCTTCTTATCGCTAATATCATTAATGCCAGACAATATTCCCCAAACATCTTCTTTTCCTCTAGTTGTTTGGGGAGACAAATTAAACCGGGTTGCTAAATCAATTCTGAATAATTCGCTAACCGTACTATCTGCTGGAAGGCGGGCTCCGTTGTAGGCTATGATGCAGACTCGCGAGTCGTTTTGAAAGGCCTCAATGGTAGCCATAAGAAAGTTGGTTTTTCCTACCCCCGATTTACCTGTGATGACCAAGCAACACTTATCTGATTCAAGAAAATCTTCAAAAACCCTCCGAACCTCATTTCGTTCCAAATAAAGTTTAGGATTGTATTTCTTAATTGGATCTCCCATGTTCTGCTCGAAAATTTCCCGTGTCGTTTCTTTTAAAACCTTCCATGATAATTGCTCTTCTTTTATTTTTAGTCCCAATGGCATTTCATAATTATAGAAAAAATCCTTTAGTAGATTCTCGTCTTGACGAAAAAAAATCTCCCACAAGACTGTTGCTAGATAATATATCCGAGAAGATGAAAACTTATCTAAAAATGCTGCATCGCTCTGAATACCCTCCACTGTCAAGTCTATATCTTTCTCCCAAGCGATCAAAAACGGATACAGTTTCAGCAACCGACGATTCTTGTCCTCTCCTCTGGCGAGATAGAACCATCCCTCCCCAATACTAGCATCGTTGCTCATATGTAACGGCATATCTGAATTTCTAATTTCTTGCCCCCTGTAAATCCGAGACTGATACTCAGATTTATCCTGTCTTGTAATGAAAATCAGATCGTACTTGCCGATGAATCGAATAACTTCAAATATCTGAAGAATTAAATTGTGACTTTCCTCAAAAAGCGTTTGCCAGCTCATGTCATTCTGAGGTGGAAGTTCATGCGCTAAGTGATTGCGGATCACTACTATTTTGTTGAAGAGTTCACGAACGCCCTTTTGCGGTTTTTGTTGTTTAGTATCCCAATAGGCATCATATAATTCTGGCATGAACATCAAATCACGATGATCTTTATATGACGCAAGAGTTGTGAATAAGATTTCTACCCAACTCCCCAATGATGGCTTGGGAAGCTTCTCTCTCAGTAACTTATTAAGACGACTGTTTGAAACTTTTTCACGATCTATTAGCAAATATTGACTAATTAATATCAATGCCAAAGATCTAACAGTGAATTCAAAAACATGAATTACTTGACGGGTTTTCTTTTCCCACCCTACAAACTCCAGAACTCTGAGGTAATTTTTAGCAATAGGAAGTGGAAATTCATTGATGATTATGGATTCTAAATCTTCGGTCACATTAAATAGGTTTTCTTCCATTTTTATTGCTCCGAGAAGGATATTGTTGCAATAATGGGTAGGTGATCGGAAATCGTGGTGTCTAATATTGCAAAATGCTTAAACTTTATACCAAGCGAACCAAAAATATAATCCAACCGATAGACAGGGTCTAGTGCATGCCAAGTATAACCAACGCCTTGACCTGCTAATTTGAAACCGTCGGAATACCCTGCATTCTTAAATAACCTCTCTATATTCTCATAATCTGGATATGCGTTCATATCACCTAAAATCAGAGTCCCTGGTAATTGATATTTTTCAGTCAATTCGCGTACTTCTGCTTCTCTTGCGATTGGTCCGCCATCATCCCATGCAAGATGAGTAGAAACCACAGTAATTTGTTTATCTCCCACCCAAAAATTTGCCTGCAAATATGCTCGTGGTATTTTTGAATTATCATTTAAAAAACGATAGTTTGTTGATGAAATCAATGGGAACCTACTAAAAATTGCATTACCATTAAGGTCACCCATTGAAGGCCCAAAATAACCGGAAGAGCCCAAATTATGAGATAGCCATACAAAAATATCAAGAGAGCCATCCAAAAGCCAGCCGCGACTTACTTCATTCATCGAAATAATGTCAGCGCCGCTTGTTTCGATTAACAGTGCTTGTTCGGAAATTGCCATGTTTCCCCTGGCGTCAAAACCTTGATGCAGGTTAATTGACATGACCTGAATTTCATCAATCGGTCCGTTTTCTGGATTCAATAATGGTTGATGTTGATCTAATTCAGCGACGACAATAGCAAAAAACAACAAAAGGGGAACTAAACTGAATACCGCGCGTTGACCGCGTCCGATAACCCGACTAATTTCACCATTTACTTTGTTAGGATAATGGATGAGTACTAACAAGACAAATATTACCGAGATAATTACTACAAAGATAAATGGGGTGAAGAGAACATAGTAGATAACTACAAGTAATGGATAAATAATAAATCCGATTCCCCATAAAAGCATGAAACTCGGGATACCTTTCTGATGGTTATTTTCTAAAGAAATAAGGCTTGCCGTAAAGGCTATCATGATTAGGAAATTGGCGATTGAAAAGGCAATTATTAGAAAGGCTTTGGAATAAAAAAAGCCAAAGGTTGTTAATCCTATAATAAGTAAGAGAATATAAAAAATCCTTTTTCTTCCAATAAAACTTTGTGTAAGATAAATTGACACCAATAATAAGCTCACATAATTATTGATTGTTATGTACCACAATGTTTGGGGAAAATTCCATTCGGTGATAAGTAATACACGTGAAATATCTTGAAATGCATGTTGTTGAATGAAGATAAATATACCAAAGCTAATTACGAGATACGCTGAATGCGTATTCAAACCGACCGATGTAAGATGTACAGAATCATCAAGAGTTCTTTTAGCTCGAATTGAAAGTATGAGTTGTGTAATTGCTATCAAGAATACAAAGGCTATTGGCGCCCATCCTTTCTGCCAACTAAGATCAAGTGTCCACATTCCTCCTCGTAGTGCTGTGTCGATTGACAATCCGAATAATACGCCAGTTCCAAGGGTGATGGCTCTAAAAGGAGCAAATGAAAATAGAACATAGAAGAAAGAGATAAAGAAAAACACTCCAATTGAAGTAATTATCAAATCAACAAGACCCGCCTGTGATATTTGTTCTAGAAATCTTATAATTACTTGACCAATAGACAAAAGCAAGAACAACCTTTTTGTATTTATTGAACGAAGAAAAAATAAAATAAACATTGGAAGGCCAAAAACAGCGGCAAGTATTCCGAGTAATTGACCTAAAGAAGGATTTCGACTAACTGCCCACATTAAGCCCGGGAAAAAAACTCGCAAGTTTTGTAATCCAAACAGCATGGCAATAGTGGTTACTAAAATCCAGATACTTATAGATTGAGGTTTCATCTCATACTTGTTCATTGTTCGCCGTCGATTTGTTCAAGGAGTCTTTCTGCTTCAATTCGCCAATCGTCATGGTTTAATTCAATTACCTTCTGTAAACTGCTATGCGCTTTTGAATGCTGTCCAAGGTAATATTCTGCAAGAGCTAAATAGTAATGAGATTGAGAGCGACTGGGGTCTTCGTTCACCGCTTTAACAGCCTCGCGCAATGAGCTTTCGAGTTTTCCTCGAATCAATAGGATGCGAGCTAGCACGGCATGGCGGTGCCACAGTTGATTTCGGTCATGCTCCAACTGCAATGCGCGCCTTGCACCCGTTTCCGCCTCCATTAACAAGGCGGGGTCTTTTGTTTCCATTTCCGCAATGGTCCAAGCGATATTAATCCAGGCTTCCCCAAGACGCTTATTCATCAATGTTGCTCTTCTAAATTCCTCGAGAGCATTATTATAATCCTGGCACTTAAGATAGATTTTTCCTAAGGCAACACGTGCCAGTGCAAACGCGCTTCCACGCTGGTAGGCATTACGGGCTTGTTCTAAATCACCTTGTTCAAAATAGATGTTACCCAGTCGATAACTAGCATAACCGCTAGATGGAGATAATGTTTCCGCTTTACGGAACGCATCAAGTGCATCCTCATTTTGACCAATTTGAAGTAATGCTTCCCCGAGTCCCATCAAGCAAGACAAACTATCTGACTTTTTATTTATTCCAGTATTAAAAACTGAGATGGCTTTGGAATAATCCTTTTTAGAGTAGTGAGCTAGGCCAACTGCCGCCAAGGCATTTGCTTGTATTTCTCCTGAGATCTTTGGTCTTGCTAATACTTTCTCGGCGCTTTGAATGGCTAATCTGGCGTATTTTTCAAGATCACCGCTTTCTCGCGACGCCATACGAGCATAAGTTATTGCCAAAGTGCTTTGAGCCATATTAATAATCTCGGTATTCGTATCGGTGCAATTTTCGATTATAGTGTTGAAAACAACGACAGCACGTTCATACGCCCAATCCTGACTCATCTGAAATAATGCAACGCCATAATGATATTGCGCTAGTAATTGTTGCGGCACTTTTCTAGTGGAATTGGAGATTTCGCGAAATAAATCCCTTGCAGATTCATATTCACCGTTGCGTAACATTAATAATCCTAAATCATATTTTGCAAGAAAATAATTTGAATCGTATTCAAGAGCCTTGGTCATATATTCTTTTGCGCGCTGTAAATGATGTGGGATATAATCTTGTTCAAAAAAATAATGGAATTCCTGTAGTCCCATATGCAAGCATTTAAGCGCCTCCCATCTCTTGGTGCCAATATCAGAACTAAACCAAAATATCAATGGATAAATAAACGAATCTATAACATCAAAGACCACATCATTTTTGTCATTTTCATCATTATTATTTTCAATCCCCACGTTCCACGTATGTTTAATAGTGTAATCACTCCAATCAATAAGAATTATCTGAAGTTTAACGTCCTTGTTTGATTTTCTAATGTTACCGCGAACCAAATATCTAGGTTGTTCTAACCATAGCTTTATAGAATTAAGTAACCGAGAAATTGGAAAATTGCCCGAATTTCCCGATAGCATCAACGCGGTTTCAACTAATGCGGCTGTATCAATAACATCATCTTCGCCGATCATACCAATGATCGGGAGATCCACACTTTCTGTTATTAGATTTGTGGTGGACTTTATTGAATGAAGATGCCAACTCATTTCTTTAAGTCTGTCGGATGCCAATAGGGGTAAATTTTCTCCAATGTCAAGGCCCGACATATTTTGGATTTGTAAGATTGCGAATAAAGGTCTTTTAACCGCTAATCGAAAAATACACAAAATCAACCAAACTAGCAACAATACTGTTCCAAATGAATATAGATTCGAAGGAACTACCCAAGCAATATATGAAATCTCTCCCTTGAATTTTCCTATTGGGTTATTTTCATAGGCGAGCAAGCGATTTAACTCTTGGCGCGCTTGGTTACTTACGATAGAAGTCCCGCTTTGTATATTCTGTTCATACTCAATAATTGCCTTGTCAATTTGACCCGTAGACCAGAAAAATCGGGCAAGCGTTAATTCTGGGATTGCCGGAAGATTGCTTATACCAAACCAATCAGTTTGGGTTTGAAGCAAACTTAAGCTTAATCCCATGATAAAAATAATTAAGACACCGAAAAACAAAGTGCGTAGAGGAGATCGTTTCATATCTAAAACCACATTTATTATACCTTAGGATTTTCTTCAATTAGAAACGCGGCAGGAATGATTCTGGCGCTGGGACTTTCCAGCCAACATCTGCGCGCGTGTTGTATGTTGGATCGAAATGTGAACAAAACCTTATCACCACGACCGTTGGCTGTTGGGCTACCTGCCCACGGTCAACTATCAGGCCTCGGTGACGATCTATCGTTTGAAAATGAAATAACCGCCGTCCTGAGCGGAGGGACTTGCTCTTCGTCCCGCAGTCGAAGGACGGGTGATATGTGCAAGCCTTGTTCCGTGGACTTGCCCTTCGACTTCGGTCTTCGTCTCCGCTACGCTCCGCTCAGACCTCCGCTCACATCGTCCCGATGCTTTTTCGGGAGGGCAGTGGTTTGGATGTTACTATTGTTATGAGCGAAGAAAAACTTGCTTGACGTTGCCCCCGATGTCTGGTAAACTCTGCGGGCTTTAGAAACCGATGCGGGGTAGAGCAGTGGCAGCTCGTCGGGCTCATAACCCGGAGGTCGCAGGTTCGAGTCCTGCCCCCGCTACCTAATCAATCAAAGACCGCCAGGCTATGCTAGATCAGCAAGCCCGGCGGTTTTTGATTCAGTTTGGCTTTGGCGCATGAATAGGCCTCTTGCATAGCGCGGCAAGCCGCAACTGAATCGCGCGGAATCAAAAGTCTCCCGACTTTTGGCAATCGCGCGGAGTCAAAAGTCTCCCGACTTTTGGCCGCGCCCAAAGTCAGTCCCTTTTACAGGGCGCTGCGCGAAAACTTTGGAGTCCGCAAAATCTTCGCGGTTGTCATGGTTTTCAGAGAGTCACACCATACAGCCTGTCACGTGACAGGCTGTATGCTGAGGAGGAGAAGATTGGAATTTAGAGGGCGGCATACACCAGCGCAACCAACACGCCGAAGATCGCATGTCCGACCAGCCCGCCCATGAAGGCCATCACGCCGCCGCCGTTGCCTGTCATCCACAAGCCGGGGGCTTGGACAGCGCCGCTTTTGATGCCAACGTGCATCATCGGGATCATGCCCATCGCCATCCCGACGATCAGCCAGTGGATCGCGCCAAAGACCAGCCCGCTCGTCCAGGTTGCCGCGCCGATTCCACTCGACCAGAGGAAGGCGTAGATCAGCGCAAAAACGATGCCCATCATCAGGTGCATCATCCAGCCCAGCGCCTGGTTCGACTTGGCGCTGAACATACTGCCCAGCAAACTGACGATGTCCATTTTCGGCATTCCCATTTTGGGCGCCATTTTCAAGACCATGGTGAATACGATGGTTGCGACGAGACCTGCGATGACTGCATTTAGAATGTTCATTTTTGTCTCCTGTTGAATTTGGTTTCTACCTGACCTGATATTAACCCGTTGATTTCTCTTACCCAATTTCAAAAGTCAATACAAAAAGCCTCGGTGATTACCCACAAGTCGCCGTTTGCTCGCAGTTGCACTGCGGGCGCAGGCGGCAGTCCAACTGCCGCCTGAACTTGTGGGTAATCACCAGAAAAAGCCGCCACTCAATCCAATGATCGAGTGGCGGCCTTCTGTATAGAAGATCGTTTTAGTAAATGCCGGCCAATCTGTTTTTTTAGGCGATATTTTGTACAATACTTTCCAGCACCTTGTATTCTTCCTGGCAGTCTGGACACATGTCCAGGTGATGTTTGACCAGCGGCATCAAGTGGGATACATCTTCGCCGCGCGCCGCCAGTTCGGCAAATTGATCGAGCACGGCAAAGACCTCGTCGCAGGTCATTTCGACCTCCTGCGTGTTCGAGAGCATCATCATCACTTTTTGCATCTGCTCGGATTTGCCGGCTTGCATCTTATTTTGCATGGATAAAGATTCTTCCTGCTTCGAGCCAAAGAGCCGCTGGAGTAGTTGATTAAATTTCATGGCAATTTCCTTCTCGATAGATAACAATAACCATCCATTGTCTTACTTCCCAACCTGCTCAAAAACGGACAAAACCTGTTGCGGCGTCAGCCCTTCTTTTTCCAATCGCTTTTTGAGGCGCAGGCGCGCGTCGTGCATGAGCTTGTACAAGGCATTGCGATTCATTCCCAGGCGTTGCGCGGCTTCTTCCAGCGGGAATCCCTCCATCGTCGCCATCAGCGCCTTGCGCTGTTTCTCGGTCAACTCTTCCATGATGAGACGGTTGACCCGTCTCATCATATCCTTTCGATCAATCTGGTCTTCAGGACTTGGCTGGTGGTCTGGCAATTCACGATACGACGCGTCGCCCTCCTCGTTCATCTCCATTTCGGGCAGGGGCACTTCCCGCCAGCGGACGCGGCGCAACTCGGTCAGCGCGGCGCGCACGGCGATTTTGTGCGCCCAAGTGGTGAATTGACTGCGCCCCTCGAACGTATCCAGGTATTCCAGCACGCGCATCAGCGTTTCCTGCGCCACTTCTTCCACCAGCGCTTCCGACTCGGGACTGTTGGGTGCGAGCCTTCCGGCAATGGCATAGGGCAAGCCGCGTAAAATGATGGCGCGCAAATCTTCCAACGCCTGCGCCTGGCGCTCTCCGCCCGCACGCAAATCGGCAATCCATTCTTCGTTGGTTCGTTTGTCCATGCGCGAATTATAAACCAGGTAATAGTTTGAAGGCGTATACTATTCAAAATTTGTAAATGGAGAACAACATGATCCCGTCCCTGACCACCGCCCAAATGATCGAAGTAGACCGCGCCATGATCGAGGACTACCACATCGAGTTGATCCAGGTGATGGAAAACGCGGGGCGTAGTTTTGCGGAACTGGCGCGCCGCTGGCTGGGGGGCGCGGCGCAAGGCCGCAGCGTCGCCGTCCTGTGCGGAAACGGGAACAACGGCGGGGGCGGGATGACCGCCGCGCGCCGCCTGCATACCTGGGGCGCGGATGTCGTCGTTGCTTTGACCAAACCTGCGGACGAATTGCGCGGCGCGCCCGCTCATCAGTTGGATATTCTCAAGCGGATGAATCTCCCCATCGTCGAGTCCGCTTCGCTTCCTTCGACCTTCGAGTTGATCCTCGACACGGTCATTGGCTACCGCCTGGGCGGATCCCCACGCGGCGCGGCGGCGGATCTCATCCGCTGGGCGAACGCGCAGTCCGCGCCGATCCTCGCGCTGGACACACCTTCGGGTTTGGACGCGACCACTGGGTTAGCGCACGAACCAACCATCCGCGCCGCCGCCACACTGACGCTGGCTCTGCCAAAAACAGGTCTTCTCCAGCCGCAGGCGAAGCCTTACATTGGCGAACTCTACCTCGCCGACCTCAGCGTCCCGCCCGCACTGTACGCCAGGATGGGAATCTCTGTGCCGCCGCTGTTTGCCGCGAGCGATATTGTTCAGGCGATGATGTGATCGTTGTGCAAACCCGCCAGCGCGGTGCTGAGTTCGTAGAGTTGCGTGGCTTCGCGCTCGCGCGCCGTCGCCGCCGCGAGACCCGCCTGCGCGCGTCCCACCAAGACGAAGCAATCTCCAAAGGGGGAGCTGTCTCCTCGAAACAGGGATTGCTTCGCATCCTTCGACTTCGCTACGCTCCGCTCAGGACGCTCGCACATAGTCCCGATGCTCTTTCGGGAATGACGGAAGAATGTTTTGAATCAAAACTATGATTTACCAATTACCAATTACCAATTACCAATTACCAATTACCAATTACTGAACACTAATCTTTCCTCCCCTTCAACACCAACCGAATCGGCGTGCCAACAAATCCATACTCCGCGCGGATGCGGTTTTCCACAAACCGCCGATACGAGAAGTGCGCCAGCTTCGGGTCGTTGACGTAGATCATGAACGTCGGCGGGTCGGAGCGCACCTGCGTGCCGTAATACATTTTCAGCGAACGTCCCGCGTGCGACGGCGCGGGATGCTCGTCCTGCGCTTTTTGCAAGACC
>Ga0210021_1003655_pt1 | contig 12290 bp, 11 predicted proteins | sample CryGeymeta201517_FD_183981 | JGI IMG/M metagenome (GOLD analysis project Ga0210021, IMG submission 183981) | Groundwater microbial communities from Crystal Geyser aquifers in Utah, USA - Crystal Geyser metaG 2015-17 (SPAdes) (version 2) | ecosystem: Environmental > Aquatic > Deep subsurface >... | reverse complement strand
TGCGCGGATGAAGGCGATCGCCTGGGCGGCTTCCGCCGCATCGTAGGCCTGACGCCAGACCCAGGCGCCGCCCGCGTCCGAGCCGCCGTGCGCCTCGGTCATCAGCCGCGACAGCAGCGCGGGCTGGAGCACCTGGCCCGACGCGAGGCGGTCGGCGCAAGCGTGTGCGACGGCGATCAGCGCGGCAGCGGCGTCCGGCTGCGCTGTGGGGGTGACGCGGGTGTGCAGGGTCATGAGGGGCGGGCTCCTTTTCTCCGGCCCCGGACGGGGCCCGATACGCCCGCAGCGCCCCTCTGCCTCCAGATCTTCGCTGCGCAAGACCGCCCCCGCCTTGCGGCGGCCCTGGCCGTCGAAAGGCGGGGGCGGGCGAAGCCTGCCCCGATCGGCAGGGGGGCCTGGGTCAGGAGGTCCCGCGCAAGCGGGACGCCCCGTCAGGGGCGCTCGCCTCTTGACCCAGGCCAGGGGCGGCACGCCCCGAAAATGCGGGCTGTGCGTGGCATGGCGCCGACGTCGGATCATTGGTATATGTCTTCAAGACATACCGGAGGGCGCGATGACCGATACGGCGAAAGTGTTCATGAGCGGTCGCTCGCAGGCGGTCCGGCTGCCCAAAGCCTATCGGGTCGACGCCGCCGAGATGACCATCGAACGGGTTGGCGACGCGCTAGTGCTGCGGCCCGTGCGCACCGACGCACTGGAGCGGTTCTTCGCACATCGCGACGCGCATCTCGCGGCCCATCCGGAGGATCGGTTCCCCGACCGCGAACAACCTGACTGGGACGATGGCGCCATCGACGAAGCCTTCCGGTGACGCGGTATCTGCTCGACGCCAACGCCTTGATCTCGGTCCTGCGGCGGGGCAGCCGATCACCCGTCGCGGCGCGCATGCGTGAACATGCGGGCGCGCTGGCGACATCGATGCTGGCGGCCGAGGAACTTTATCGCGGCGCCTGGCGCAGCCAGCGCGTGGACGAGAACCTGAGGGCGGTCGACGATCTGCTGGCGGTCGCGCCACCGGTTGACTTCACCCGTGAGGATGCGCGCTTGGCGGGCCGGATCGACGCGGATCTGTCGGCGACAGGCCACCGCATCGGCCCCTTCGACACGCTGATCGCCGCCCAGGCGATGGTGCGGGAGTTGGTTCTGGTGACTCACAACACGCGGGAGTTCGGTCGAGTGGCGGGATTATTGGCGGAGGACTGGGAGTTTTATGAATAGTTGCATCAGCACACTTTGCTAATAATTTTGTTAATCTCGGAGAATTTATTGTTATGAAAACTTTGCCACGGTGGTTTGCGCATTCGACCCCGAATGTTTCTAAGGCAGACTGGGAGCCGCTTGCTGAACATCTGTTCAACACTCTTGATAAGGCGGCGGCGGCGGCGGCGCACTTCGGCGGCGAGCGCGCGGCTGGATTGGGAGCGTTGCTGCACGATATAGGAAAGTACTCTCCGGCGTTTCAGAAACGGCTCGAAGGTGGACCGTCAGTTGACCATTCGACCGCAGGGTCTGTGCTTGCTCTCGAAGGAGCGCCTCGGGCCGATCTCCCCTTTCATGAGCTCGTTGCCCAAGCGATAGCCGGCCACCACGCGGGTCTTCCTGATCGGCGCGGTGCGAGTTCGCTTGAGGAGCGGCTGCGTCATCCGCCGCCACTCCCGGATTCCGCTTGGCGAGCTGAGGTCGCTTTGCCCGTGGGCTCTATCCGACCGGGACTTGATCTTGATCGCTCCTGCGTCGATTTCCAGCTCGGCCTGTTCGGCCGGATGATGTTCTCGTGCCTTGTCGACGGCGACTTCCTTGCAACGGAGGCTTTCTACACCGCGCGCGACGCGGCGCCACCGGATCGCGAGTGGCCTGCCCTGGACGCCGTTATCGGCGACCTTATCGCGCGTTTCGACGCCCATATGGCCTCCATGCCCGCCGACGGCCCTGTAAACGCCCTCCGCGCCGAAATCCTGGCGCATGTTTGCGACATGGCCACTGCTGCGCCCGGCGTCTTCACGCTGACCGTCCCGACCGGCGGCGGCAAGACGCTCGCCTCGCTCGGGTTCGCGCTGAAGCATGCGCAACGCCACGGGTTGCGGCGCATCGTCTACGCCATTCCGTTCACGTCGGTCATCGATCAGACGGCGGCGACGTTTCGCCAGGTCCTTGGCAATAGCGTCGTGCTGGAGCACCACTCCGCCCTTGAACTGGACAGGGCGGCGGATCAAGCCGAGCGCGACGAGCGAAAGGAACTCGGCGCCGCTTCGGACAAGCTGCGTCTCGCGACGGAGAATTGGGCGGCGCCTGTGGTCGTCACCACCAACGTCCAGCTGTTCGAGAGCCTGTTCGCCGCACGCCCCTCGCGATGCCGCAAACTGCACAACCTCGCCCGCAGCGTGCTGGTGTTGGACGAGGCGCAGACCATTCCCCGGCCGCTGCTTCGTCCTTGCGTCGCCATGCTGAAGGAGCTGGCGCGCAACTATGGTGTCAGCATCGTGCTCTGCACCGCGACCCAGCCAGCGCTGGGGGAGAAGGGGCCGGACGGCGAGCCGGGCTTTCCTGACGGTCTCCCGCTCACGCCCGACCGCGAACTGGCGCCCGATCCACCGCGCCTGTTCGCCGCCCTGCGGCGCACCACCCTGCACTTTGCGGGGCCGATGGAGGACGCGGCGTTGGTCGAGGCGTTGCGCGAGACCCCGCAAGGTCTGGTGATCGTCAACAGCCGGGCGCATGCGCTGGCGTTGTTCCGCGCGGTGCGCGACGCTGGGCTGGACGGAGCGATCCACCTGACGACGCGCCAATATGCAACGCACCGGCGGCGCATCCTCGCCGATGTGCGTGCGCGGCTGAACGACAAAAAACCTTGCCGCCTGATCGCGACATCCCTCGTCGAGGCCGGAGTCGATTTGGACTTTCCGCGCGTCTGGCGGGCCGAGGCGGGGCTGGACCAGATCGCCCAGGCCGCCGGACGCTGCAACCGCGAGGGGCGGCGCAACCGCGCAGCCAGCATCGTCACCGTCTTCAAGGCAGAGCGCAATCCGCCGCGAGAAATCGCGCTGCTCGCGGCCGATCTTGATCGCATGCGGGCGCGGCATGATGATCTGTTCACTCCAGAAGCGCTGACCGATTATTTTGGCGAGGTCTACTGGCGCGTCGGGGAGGAGGGTCTCGATGAAAAAGGCATTCTCGGACACCACGCCTTCGATTTTCACGAGAACTCAGTTGATGTCGCTTATCGCACGATCGCTGAGAAGTTCCGCATGATCGAGAGCGGTCTCGCCCCGGTCATCATTCCGCGTGAACCAGAGGCGGTGGAGGCGCTAAACTTGCTGCGCCGGGGCGTCATAGGGCCGGGCGCAGCCGCGCGGCGACTGCAGGCCCATCTAGTGCAGGTTCCTCCCAAGGCCCGCGCGCTGCTGATCGCGAACGGCCATGTGGCCTTTGAGGCGGCGGAGCGGTTTGGCGATCAGTTTGCCGTGTTGCAAACACCCTCTCTTTATGATGAGGTAGTCGGATTGGTTTGGGAGGATGCCGATTATCTTGGGCTGGAACAGTGGAACATCTGACTGCCGCTGCAACCGCCCCTCCATGATGAAAGCAGCCGATGTCTTTTGGAATCCGTCTTCATGTCCAGGGCGACCGCGCCTGTTTCACGCGGCCCGAACTCAAGGTCGAGCGCGTCTCGTATGATGTGATCACCCCCTCCGCCGCGCGCGGCATCCTTGAGGCGATCCACTGGAAGCCCGCGATCCGCTGGGTTGTTGACCGCGTGCATGTGCTGCGGCCGATCCGCTTTCAATCGCTGCGGCGCAACGAGGTCGGATCCAAGGCGAAGGTCCCGTCGCGGGCGCAGATGGCCGAGGGGCGGCTCGACGGGCTGGGCCTGCGCGCGGATACCGACCGCCAGCAGCGCGCCGCGACGATCCTGACGGACGTCGCCTACGTCATCGAGGCGCATTTCGAGATGACCTCCAAGGCGGGCGCGGACGACAACGAGGCCAAGCACCTCGACATCTTCAACCGCCGCGCGGCGAAGGGGCAGTGCTTTCACCAGCCCTGCCTCGGCACGCGGGAGTTTCCCGCCGCCTTCGAGTTATTGACGCCCGGCGCCGCCGCTCCCGAGCCTTCCGCGCGCACCGCCGATCTCGGCTTTGGCGCGGCCCGCGATCTGGGCCTGATGCTGTGGGACATCGACCATGCGGCCGGCGGCTCGATGTTCTTTCGCGCCAGCCTGCGCGATGGCGTGATGGACGTTCCGGCGCCCGGCTCGGCGGCGGTGCTGCGATGAGCATCCTCGCCGCGCTCGCAGCCGCCTATGATCGGCTGGCCAGTGAGGGCCGTGCGCCGCCCCATGGCTATTCGAAAGAGACGATCCATTACGCTATCGGTCTGAATATCGATGGATCGGTTGCGACGGTTTCGGCGCTCGGCGACGGCAAGACAGGGCGTGAGCTTTTCGTGCCGCAGGCCGTGAAGCGCTCCTCCGGTATTGCGGCAAACTTTCTTTGGGACAAGACCAGCTATGTTCTTGGCGTCACGACGCTCCAGAAGGCGAGTGAGAATGACGCAGACTACGCCAAGCGCACCCGACGCCTGCCGGAGACCCATGCCGCATTCGTTCAGCGTCAGCTTGAGGCGCTCAGCGGGACCGAGGACGAGGGGCTCCTTGCGCTGCTGCGCTTTATCGAAAACTGGCGCCCAGAGGATTTTTCCTCCCCGGTCTGGCCCGACGAGATGCGCGACCGCAACGTCGTCTTCACGCTGGAGAGCGACCGGCGCGCAAACCGCTATCTGCACGATCGCCCCGCCGCGCAGGCGGTCTGGCGCAGCCTGAGCGCCGCAGGGGGCGAGGGGCCGTCCTGCCTCGTGACTGGCGCCCACGGGCCTGTCGCGCGGTTGCATCCGTCGATCAGCGGGGTATGGGGCGCCCAATCGTCTGGCGCGTCGCTGGTGTCTTTCAACCTGGCGGCTTTTGAGTCCTATGGCGCAAAGCAGGGCGACAACGCGCAGGTGTCGGAGGCGGCGACCTTCGCCTACGCCACGGCGCTCAACACGCTGCTTGCGAAAGGCTCGAACAACCGGGTCCAGATCGGCGACGCCTCGACCGTTTTCTGGGCCGATGTGTCGGGCGCGCCCGCGACTCTGGTTGAGGGCTTGTTCGAGGCCATGATGCAGGGCCCTGACCAGAAAGCGCAGGATCGTCGGATCGGCGACCTGCTGGAGTTGTTGCGCCTCGGCCGCGCTGATGCAGTGCGCGCCGAGCTGTCGGACGGCGTCCGCCTGCATGTCCTCGGCCTCGCCCCCAACGCCGCGCGGCTGTCGGTGCGATTCTGGCTGTCGGACGATTTCGGCCGCATCGCGGAGAACTACGCGCGCTATGCGCAGGACATGGCCATCGACCCACCCCCGAACCCGCCGCTGCCGGGGTTCTGGAGCTTGCTGCGCGTGCTCGCCGCGCAGGGCAAGCCCGAGAACGTCCCGCCCAACCTCGCCGGCGAATGGCTGCGCGCGGTGCTGACCGGCGGACGATACCCCCAGACGCTGCTCGTGACCGCCGTGATGCGGGCGCGGGTCGAAAAGGACGTGGGCGCCCGGCGCGCGTCGATTATCAAGGCGGTGCTCCGCCGGAACCATCAGTGGGAGGCCCCCGTGTCGCTGGACCCAGACAACCCATCGCAGGCCTATCAGCTCGGGCGACTGTTCGCCGTGCTGGAGCAGGCGCAGCGCGCCGCGCTCGGCCGCGTCAACGCCACCATCGCCGACCGCTATTACGCCGCCGCCTCCTCGACGCCCGCGCGGGTGTTCGGCCCGCTGCTGCGGGGGCTGCGCAATCACGTCTCGGACGCGGAAAAGCGCGGCCAGGGCGGCTGGATCGCGCCCAAGGTCGGCCAGATCATGCTGAAGCTGGCGCCCGACCTGCCGACCAGCCTCACGCTCGAGGATCAGGCGCGGTTCGCCATCGGCTATTACCACGAGAAGGCCACGCGTCACGGCAAGCCCGCCGAGGTGGTGGACGACGCGCAGGACGGACAGGAGGAGAATTCTGATGACTGAAGCGGATATCGGCGGGCGGCGCGAATTCGTCCTGTTCTTCGACGTCGAGCGCGGCAACCCCAACGGCGACCCCGACGCGGGCAACATGCCGCGCATGGATCCGGAGACGGGACACGGCCTCGTCACGGACGTCTGCCTGAAGCGCAAGGTGCGGAACTACGTCGAGATGAAGTCATTGGAAGAACCTGAAGTGCTGAACAAACTTAAGGATGGGGATAAGGGATTTCATATCTACGTCACCGAGGGGGCGGTACTGAACGAGAAGCACCGCCAGGGCTTCGCGGCCGTGCGCCCCGGCGATCCCAAGGTGGCGAAGGACAAGAAACTGAACCCCACCAGCGACGCTGAGGCGCGGGAGGTGACGAAGTTCATGTGCATGAACTTTTTCGACGTCCGCACCTTCGGCGCCGTCATGTCCACCGGGATCAACGCCGGGCAGGTGCGCGGCCCGGTGCAGGTCGCCTTCGCCCGGTCGGTCGAGCCAGTGCTGCCGCTGGAAATCTCGATCACTCGCATGGCCGCCACCAACGAAGCGGAACTCGACACCCGCAAGTCCGCCGACGAGCAGAAGCGCGGCGACCTGCGCACAATGGGCCGCAAGCACGTCATCCCATACGGCCTCTATCGCGCCGAGATATTCGTCTCCGCCCATCTGGCGAAGAAGACCGGCTTCGGCCCCGACGATCTGACACTGCTGACCGAGGCGCTGGCGGGCATGTTCGAGCACGACCGCTCCGCCGCCCGCGGCAAGATGGCGACGCGGGCGCTGATCGAGTTTCGTCACGACAATGCGCTCGGCCGCGCCCCGGCGCACAAGCTGTTCGACCGGGTGACGGTGAAGCGCATGGTCGGCGGCGAGGCGCGCAAGATCGACCGTCGGATCGACAACGCGCCGCCAGCGCGCGCCTTCACAGACTACCGCATCGACATCGACCGCGACGCCATGCCCGAAGGCGTTGAGATCGTCGAGCACGTGTGACGCCGCCATGGACGCCGGGAGCGAGGAACCCATCCCTCTCTCGGCGATCCAGCACGCCGTCTATTGCCTGCGGCAGGCGGCGCTGATCCACCTCGAACGGCTCTGGGAAGAAAACCGGCTGACCGCCGAGGGCCAGGTGCTGCATCTAGCTTCCTCCGAGCCGGGACACCGCCGCGTGCGCGGCGTGCGCCGCGTCTCGGCCCTGCCGCTCGCGAACCGCCGCCTCGGAATCGCGGGTGTCGCCGATCTAGTGGAGTTTCATGCCGAGCCCGATGGTGAGCGGCCCTTTCCCATCGAGATCAAGCGTGGCAAGCCCAAGCTGCACCGCGCCGACGAGGCGCAGCTCTGCGCGCAGGGCCTGTGCCTGGAGGAAATGACCGGGCACCCAGTTCCCGAGGGGGCGCTGTTCTATGGCGAGACCCGCCGCCGCGTCGTCGTGCCGTTCGACGACGCCCTGCGCCGGCTGACCGAGGACACCGTGGCCGCCCTGCGCGCGCTGTTCGACGCGCGCCGGACGCCGCCAGCCGTCTATTCCGCACGCCTGTGCCGCGCTTGCTCGCTGATCGAGCTCTGCCGTCCGCGCGAGTCCGGGCGGTCCGCCCGCGCCTGGCGCGATAGCCGCCTCGCTGCGCTGTTGTCGGAGGGACCGTGAAGAAGCTGCTGAACACCGTCTATGTCACCACGCCCGGCGCCGCCCTGCGCAAGGACGGCGAGAACCTCGTCGCCGAAATCGACGGCGCGGTCCGCGCCCGCGCGCCGCTGCACATGCTGGGCGGCGTCGTGACCTTCGGCGCCATCTCGGTCACGCCGGCGCTGACCGGGGCCTGCGCCGCCGCCGGGATCACGCTGACACTGCTCGACCGCGCGGGCCGCTTTCAGGCGCGCGTCGAGGGGCCGACCATTACCAACGTCCTGCTGCGTCGCGCCCAATACCGGCTGGCGGACGAGGCGGCGCTGGACGTGGCGCGGAGCTTTGTCGTCGGCAAGCTCTCGAACCAGCGCGCCGTGCTGATGCGCGCGCTGCGTGAACATGACGGCGACGCGCCCGACCGCGCGCGGATGGAGGCGACGACGACCCGCCTGGCCCATCTCGCGCGCCGCGCCGGGCTCGGCCCGCTGACGCTGGACGAGTTGCGCGGCATCGAGGGAGAGGGTGCGCAGATCTATTTCTCGGTTTTCGACGCCTTGATCCGATCGCCCGATGAAGGAATGCGTTTTTCGGGCCGTTCCCGTCGACCGCCGCTTGATCCAGTAAACGCCGTGCTGTCGTTTCTCTATGCGCTGCTGACGCATGACTGCCGCAGCGCGGCCGAGGGCGTCGGGATCGATCCCGCGGTCGGCTTTCTCCATCGCGACCGCCCCGGCCGCCCGAGCCTCGCGCTCGATCTGATGGAGGAGTTCCGGCCCGTGCTTGCGGACAGGCTGGCGCTGTCGTTGATCAATCGCCGGCAGTTGCGCAGCGCCGATTTCGACCGGCTCGACAGCGGCGCGGTCATCCTCAAGGACGACGCGCGCCGAACGGTCATCGAAGCGTGGCAGGAACGCAAGAAGGCCGAGCGCCGGCATCCGTTTCTCGACGAGACCGCGCCGCTCGGGCTCGTGCCGCATCTGCAGGCGCTGCTGCTGGCGCGGACGCTGCGCGGCGATCTCGACGCGTATCCGCCCTGGCTATGGAGCTGAATGGCCGATGATGGTGCTTGTGACCTACGACGTGAGCGTGACCGAGCCCGGCGGCGCCCGCCGCCTGCGCCACGTCGCGCGCGCCTGCCAGAACTATGGCCAGAGGGTGCAATACTCGGTGTTCGAGATCGAAGTGGACCCAGCGCAATGGGCGACGTTAAAGGCGCGCCTCGAGTCGCTGATCGAGCTGAAGTGCGATAGTTTGCGATATTACCACCTCGGCGCGAACTGGCGACGGCGCATCGAACATGTCGGCGCGAAACCTGCGTCAGATTTGGGCGGCCCGATCATCGTATAGCGCGGACCCCAAGCGTGTGGCTGCTCTCGGGCAGGTCCGCGCAATGCGCAGCTCTTTGAAATTGTAAACAAAGTGGTCGTCGGCGCGCTGTCTGGCGGAATATTGCCACGCCTGAGCAGATGATGCGTTAAATGGAACGGATACTCTTATTGGAATCAAGAGACTATGCTGACGGGGGTCGCCCCCCGTGCGGGGGCGTGGATCGAAACGCAGGCCGGACTTCAGCTTCGGCTCGTGGACGATGTCGCCCCCCGTGCGGGGGCGTGGATCGAAACGCCGCGACCGGGTGGGCGAACCGCATCACCGGCGTCGCCCCCCGTGCGGGGGCGTGGATCGAAACTTCTATTTCTTTGTGTAGATCGTGCGGGAGTCTAGTCGCCCCCCGTGCGGGGGCGTGGATCGAAACGGTCCGTCTCGCACAAGGCGGCCACGTCATTGTCGTCGCCCCCCGTGCGGGGGCGTGGATCGAAACCTGACCGCGCCGTGGTGGTGGCCGTCAGCACGCGGTCGCCCCCCGTGCGGGGGCGTGGATCGAAACAGGAATATGGCCTCGCCATGATCCGCGCGGCCAGGTCGCCCCCCGTGCGGGGGCGTGGATCGAAACATCGAAACCGCCCAGCGCGTGGCCCGCCGCCGCATGTCGCCCCCCGTGCGGGGGCGTGGATCGAAACAAGTGTTTTGGCTGCGATGCGCGCGGATCGATTAGTCGCCCCCCGTGCGGGGGCGTGGATCGAAACGCGCCAAGCCGCACCACGGTCAGCGAGCAGCGCGGCGTCGCCCCCCGTGCGGGGGCGTGGATCGAAACTCACATCGCGGTAAACCTTGTGCCCAGCACCGGCGTGTCGCCCCCCGTGCGGGGGCGTGGATCGAAACGAGACGGGGATGAACAAGGTCGCCGCGATCTCGGGTCGCCCCCCGTGCGGGGGCGTGGATCGAAACGGCCTCGATCAGCGTGCTCAGCCCCTCCGCCCCCGTCGCCCCCCGTGCGGGGGCGTGGATCGAAACTGCGCCGCGCCGAGGTCGCGCCAGAAGGCGCGCACGTCGCCCCCCGTGCGGGGGCGTGGATCGAAACTCGGGCGGCGTGACGTCCTCGACGACCAGCATCGTCGCCCCCCGTGCGGGGGCGTGGATCGAAACGCTCAGGCTCAGGCGGTCGCCCGCCCGGCGCAGCGTCGCCCCCCGTGCGGGGGCGTGGATCGAAACTGTGAAAACTGTTGAGATAGGCTTCTCCGCCGTCGTCGCCCCCCGTGCGGGGGCGTGGATCGAAACGCGACCTGGAGCCGCAGGAGCACGCGGTCGCCTTCGTCGCCCCCCGTGCGGGGGCGTGGATCGAAACTCGGTCGGATTTGCAGGCGCTGCGCCGAACGCGACGTCGCCCCCCGTGCGGGGGCGTGGATCGAAACCAGCGAGAAAGATCACGCTTTCGACGCGCGCCTTGTGTCGCCCCCCGTGCGGGGGCGTGGATCGAAACCCCTAGGGGATACCAAATTGTCGCAGCATCGTGGCGTCGCCCCCCGTGCGGGGGCGTGGATCGAAACATCCATGCGTCGATTGCGGCTTTGGGCGTGCTCCGTCGCCCCCCGTGCGGGGGCGTGGATCGAAACGCCATCTGGCGCACGTCGAGCTATGACGCGCACTCGTCGCCCCCCGTGCGGGGGCGTGGATCGAAACCAGCTGCTGGCGGCGGTGTGCGGCGGGTTACGTTTGTCGCCCCCCGTGCGGGGGCGTGGATCGAAACCACTCCGCTCACGTCGCCAAGCCCCGGAACAAAGTGTCGCCCCCCGTGCGGGGGCGTGGATCGAAACTCTCCCCATGCCGCAGCGGGAATATCCCCGCCGGGTGGGTCGCCCCCCGTGCGGGGGCGTGGATCGAAACGCTATGGGCGGCTGGGCGGTGGCTTCGACTACGAGTCGCCCCCCGTGCGGGGGCGTGGATCGAAACGATAACATCATGATCGAGCGGTCCCGCGGTCGGCGGTCGCCCCCCGTGCGGGGGCGTGGATCGAAACGGGCGCTAGGGGCAAAGAATGCGAGTGACAGCGCGTCGCCCCCCGTGCGGGGGCGTGGATCGAAACATCCCGCCATGCCGACCCATGGCCGAGTATGCACAGTCGCCCCCCGTGCGGGGGCGTGGATCGAAACATCCCGCCATGCCGACCCATGGCCGAGTATGCACAGTCGCCCCCCGTGCGGGGGCGTGGATCGAAACTGAATGGCGGAGAGGACGGTCATAGCCACCCCCAGTCGCCCCCCGTGCGGGGGCGTGGATCGAAACTCTACGAGATGAAAGACCGCGACGGCATGTAGCGTCGCCCCCCGTGCGGGGGCGTGGATCGAAACACTTGGACCCAGCCAACGCCGCAAGGCTGGGGCGCGTCGCCCCCCGTGCGGGGGCGTGGATCGAAACATCTGCGCCTCTTGCGCCCTCATCTGCAACTCGGCGTCGCCCCCCGTGCGGGGGCGTGGATCGAAACGATCTGACCGTGGAAAGAAACGCGACGTATCAGGTCGCCCCCCGTGCGGGGGCGTGGATCGAAACCTTCGTTCCCGCGCCCGCCGCATCGTCAAGCTGACGTCGCCCCCCGTGCGGGGGCGTGGATCGAAACCAGACGCGGCGACGGCGCAGCAACAGGCGATGCGGTCGCCCCCCGTGCGGGGGCGTGGATCGAAACCGTGACCACCTCCAACATCAACGTGGACCGCGCCACGCTGGTCGCCCCCCGTGCGGGGGCGTGGATCGAAACTCACCGGGGACATCACCGGCGCCGCGACCATGAAGTCGCCCCCCGTGCGGGGGCGTGGATCGAAACCGCTCGTAGCCAGACATCGACGCGCAGCGCACGAGTCGCCCCCCGTGCGGGGGCGTGGATCGAAACCTGACCATCGGCATTGACATTCAGGCCGCGCGCTTGTCGCCCCCCGTGCGGGGGCGTGGATCGAAACTCCGAATTGGCGCGGGCGTATGCAGCTTCAAGCATGTCGCCCCCCGTGCGGGGGCGTGGATCGAAACCTTTGGATGGGGCATCGTTAGACGGGGCGGCGAGTCGCCCCCCGTGCGGGGGCGTGGATCGAAACATTCTCCGCAAAATACAGCCCATGTCCGTAAGCCGTCGCCCCCCGTGCGGGGGCGTGGATCGAAACCGCCGCCACCTCCGGCACAACCGGAGCGACCGCGCCGGTCGCCCCCCGTGCGGGGGCGTGGATCGAAACTCGTTCCCGCGTGAGGAGTCCGGCGCGGCTGGCGGTCGCCCCCCGTGCGGGGGCGTGGATCGAAACGCGCTCAGCCATGCGCTCA
>Ga0210021_1003652_pt1 | contig 12297 bp, 15 predicted proteins | sample CryGeymeta201517_FD_183981 | JGI IMG/M metagenome (GOLD analysis project Ga0210021, IMG submission 183981) | Groundwater microbial communities from Crystal Geyser aquifers in Utah, USA - Crystal Geyser metaG 2015-17 (SPAdes) (version 2) | ecosystem: Environmental > Aquatic > Deep subsurface >... | reverse complement strand
TAACTATTGGTAATACCGGAATTATTACCGGCTCCACTTCGTCTACTATTATCGGCTCAATTTCTTCCATTACCAAGGGTGGGGCTTCATCAAGCACAACAGGCTCTGGATAATCAATCGTTGGAGTTGTTGTTATGTTGACCGAGGTGCTAACGCAAGCATCATCAGCATTATTAGCAGAGGCTCAACCTTCCCCAAGCATCTGCTCGCCACCATTAATGTTTTTTATAACCACGGAAAAATAAAATGTTTGACCGCGATTAAGTTTTCCGATGGACCAATAATAATCCGAAGCAGTTGGCAAAGGATTTGAATTTATATATTTTTCGTTCTCAGCATAATATAAAGATACCGCTACCTCGTTACACATAGTGGCACCGATATTTTTTACAGCATAACGATAAGTAGTCTCAGCCCCCGAGTTAATATTTTCATTTAGAGGAACTGCCGTAAATTGTAAAAAGCATCTATTAGATTTCTTGGCCGCTTCGACCGTGCCGTAATTACCCACACCGATTAAAACCAAAATTAGTAACAAAAAAAGAGCCACTCGTTTAATAATGTTGTGCATATTCTAAATTAATAATAAATAAGTTAATTAGCAATAATAAAAAAGCTTTTTTGAAAGCATATTTTTTGCTAGAAAAAATATACATAGTATTGCTAATTAATATAAAAGTCAAATATTTATTAGCAAAACGTAAAAAAGATTAAATATTAGAGAAGAGTGAATTATAAAAGAAAGAAAGATAAGTTTTATAAATCTAAATCTTTCTTTATCATCCTAACAATCTCCGGAAATTTTGATATTTTAAGAGGCTTGTTTTTGATTGACATATGATAGTGTTAATTATAAAACATTTTTTTGTCTTTTAATTTATCTCCTGACGGAGAGGGTAGGACAGTCTTGGAACTTTATTAGTACCTTAACCCATCCCTTTAGTTTTTGGCAGTGGCAATCTTATTTAAGTTTATATTAGTTATTCCTAATCCTAATTGTCTCATAATATTAAATGCATCATTAGGCGTTCCTAAATAATATCTTAAACCATCACTAGGGTTAATATACCAAGCCTCGCCGCGTGATTCAACTTGTAAAAAAATTCTTCCTCTATTTTTATTACTAAAAGACGCATCTAACATTAATTTACCAGCACCATTTGGATTATAGCCATTTAGTAATTCCTGCTTATCATTATAGCCATCACCATCCGAGTCTATTTTTTCTAAACTATCAATAGAATTACGGACTACAGGAATTTTATTAAGATCGTTATTACTTATTCCTGTGCCAAGATTTCTCATTATACTAAAAGCTGATTTTCCATCAGACATATAATACTTCTTATTATCTTTAGGATTAACATAATAAGCCTCACCACGAGATTCAACTTGAAGCAATATTTTTCCAGCCAACTTTTGACTAAATTCCTTATCAACTTTTACAACCTCAGTTGCGTCAATAGCTCCTCGATTAACATTCGGGTTATTTAATGTAGGGCCAACGTTATCAGAAACACCAAAATACTCAGTCATGGCATATACGCTACCGCCCTCTAACAATCCAGAATATATAGAATATTCATAAGAACCTGTAGTTAATAGGTCAGGAATAATAACTTCATGCTCCTTTTTAAATTGATTCTTATCTTCATAATACCCTCTTCCTGTCCGTGAATTTTGATTATAAAACATTACATAATTATAAGATGTATCCATATTTGTTTTCCAGCTTATTTTTACCGAACTATCAGAAACGTGAACCAAGTCTATATCACTAATAACTATATCCTCATTATGCATTTGTGTATAAAAAGCATAATTTTTACTCTCAATAATATTGTTAGCATCATTACAAACAATTTTATAATCGTATCTTGTACTAGCCTTCAAATCTCTTACCATAGCAGTGTATATAAAATATTCTCCATTATCCGGATTGGCCGACTGATTTAAAATCCCCTCCTCACTACCACTGTTGCCAGATAAATCACTATATTCAACTTTACAATCATACCGATTGTTTGTGTGCATATAGATGTTGGCTGAAGTCGCGGTAACATGAGTAGCTCGAACACTATCAATAATCATTTTGCTGGTATCAATTTGTGTGTTTGTTATTTCTTCAATATCAGTTTCATCGATAAGTATGCCATTATCATCAATACAACGAATTTGATAATAATTAACACCAGGAGACACATTAGATAACAGGGCAACAAAGGATTGTGGCCCAGTTTCAGTATCAATATTTTCATTTCCCATATAACCTTTAAAAACAACAGCATCACTTAAATTTGGTTCGGCACCAAGCAGAACTTCACAATTAGCCTTAGTGTTTGTATTCCAAAAAATCCGACCACTATTATTTTTTGGAACAATTTCTTTGCTATAAGAAACAATAATTTCTTTACCTGCCTGCGCCCCAAAACTTGTTAGTAAAAGTAGACTAATAACAAAAACCAATAAAAGTAAAACGTTTATTGAAAGAGTAGAAAAATACTTTTTCATAAAATAATTATAATTATTTATATATTTATTATAAATATATTGCATCACAATTGTTCCAAAATTTAAATTATTTAAAAAATATCCTATATTTAAGCCTATTGAAAACTGCGGAGACTCAGGGATTTTCGCCCTCACTCAGCGCCGGCAAGCGCCTCGTTCGCTTGTCCAGGGTTGGCGTCCGACTTGCCCCCGGCAAGTCGTCCGACGCTCGTTCGCTCTTTCGGGCTTCCGCCCTCTCTCGCGTCTCGCTTCCAACCAGTTCGAACCCTCAGCTTCTTTTCAAGAAGCTAAAACAAAGACTGAAACAAAAGTTTCATTCTTTGTTTTATCTCCTGCGGAGACTCAGGGATTCGAACCCTGGGTGCCCTTGCGAGCACAACACTTTTCGAGAGTGTCCCATTCAACCACTCTGGCAAGTCTCCCTTATCTTAATTACTAAGATTTATTTCCAAACAACTAAGCCCCCCTCTTCAAATCACTAAGCTCTTCCTCACTCAAATAATCCCAAGAGCCTTCTGGTAATCCAGCTATTTTTAATCCCGCTAACTCAACCCGTTTCAAATCTAAAATCTTAAAACCTAATTCCATAAACATCCGTCTAATTTGACGCTTCTTTCCTTCGGTTAAAGTTATTCTAAAAAATCCATATTGTAGACATTCAACTTTTTTTGCCCGCGCTAAACCGTCCCCCTCGCCAATATCAAAACCTTTTTCCATTAATCTCACAACTCGCTCCGGCGCTAATTCAGCCTCTCTATCGTCTCCAAAACTTTTACCAACGAATTTAACGCGCGCTTCATAAATTTTTTCATGTTCATAACGCGGGTGACTTAGTTTTTGTGCTAAACCGCCATCATTAGTTAACAACATTAATCCACGACTATCTTTATCTAAGCGACCAACCGGAAATAATTTTTCATCAAGGTTCACAAGTTCAAAAATACTTTTTTCATTCGGAAAACTCGCGGTTGTTGAGACATATCCCGCCGGCTTATTAAATTTTAAATAAATAAAGTCTCTAGCCTCGCCTAAAATCTCTCCCTCAACTTCAACCACATCAACTCCGGCCTCCGCTCTTTGTCCCAAAAAAGCTTCTTCGCCATTAAGCAAAACTTTTCCCGACCGAATTAAATCTTCGGCTTGGCGTCTTGAACATTTTCCAGATTCGGCAATCAATTTTTGTAAAACTATTTTCATTTTTGTTTTATTATTTTTTAAACACACCTACTTTCTTTCACTTTCACTTTCAATTTTCATTGTCCCTAAAATTGCAAGTAATAAGAAAAATAAAGCGGCTAAATCATTTTTAAAATACGGCACATCAACTAAGCCGTGAACAAAAATCGCGATCAAAGCTCCTAAAAGACCAAGGGCTAAATAACGATGAGAACTATTTTCTCGTTTATAATGTTTAAAAAGTTTGAAAGCAATTATGCTCGCCTTAATTAAAATAAATAAAAATAATAGCGCTCCAATTAAACCTAGTTCCGTCCAAAAATTTAAAAATATATTATGGGGATAAAGATAAATTTCAACCGGTTGCCAATATTTTTCTCTTAAAGTAGAAGAGGCCCAAACAACGGCGTCAAAATTTTCTAAACCGTCATAATTAAAAAATATTCCTTCTTGATGATATGGCTTAACCGCCTCTTGATAACCACTTAAACCATTACCGAGTAAAAAAGCTGGGCCCTTTAAAGTTTCCATCGTTTCCTCCCATTGTTGTAGTCTTATTTGCCCTGATAAATTTTTAAAACCAAGATGATTAACAAGACCATCACCTAAAGGCGCGTAAAGAAAAGCAAAAATAAGAAAAATTCCCGCTAGACTAAGAGCGATAATTCTCTTCTTCCTATCAGCTAAGAAAGCAATCAGAAAGAGAGCAACTAAAACCGCGATCAAACCGCCGTCTGAGCGAGCGAAAAAAATTGATAGGGCTCCTAAAATTATAACGATTAAAATTCCAATTTTTTTAAACGCTCCAGACAAATTAGTTAATCTTGGTAAGGAATAAAAAACTCCACTAAATAAAACAATCAAAGGAGCTAAGAATAAACCAACGGCATTCGGATAGCTAAACCAAGAAACAACTCGACGGCTTTCACTCGCCGCCCAAAAATCATTGGCAATAAACTGTCCGCTTAGTTTTTGATAAATTGCGACTAAGGAAATTGAAAGAACCGAAAGTGCAAGAGCTAAAAATATTCGTTCTCGTTTTTTATTAGTTGATAAAACATTAACCGCAACAATGAATAATAAAACTGGTTCAAGAAAATAAGCTTTCCAAATGCCTAAAGCGGCTAAAGAAAAGTCGGCGACCGCTAAAGAAACAAAGGAAATAATTAAAAGCAAAATTATTTCCCGCCAAAAAGGATAATTAGTTTTTTCAATTCCATCTTTATCGTTCTTTTTATTTTTAAATCCAGCCAAGACAAGTTTCAATCGTTTTTTTAACTCCGGCCATTCCTTAAAAAACCAAATCGCAAAAATTATTAAAATCATTAACTCAAGCAAAGTCAAAGGCAAGCCTAAAATCTGAAAACGAATTAAATAAGTCGGTAATAGAGCGGCAATAAAAAATAAACCTGTCTCAAGTCTTCGCCAAGAAAGAAAGCAAAAAACTATTAAAAATGAAGCGATTAAGATTTCCATAATTAAAATTATATCATATAAAACAAAAAGCTTCTTGTAATCTTGCGACCTTGAGCCTTTTAAAAAAACCGCCCCGACCAAGAGGCCCGGGCGGTTAAAAAAGCTAAGCTCTTTCTACATATTCTTCGTTTTCCGTATTGACCCGAATAATATCGCCTTCGTTAATAAACATCGGCACGTTAATTTCAGCGCCCGTTTCAAGTTGCACAGTTTTATTAACATTACCTACCGAATTTCCCTTAACTCCAGGAGGAGCACTAATAACTTTGAATTCCATTTTAATCGGCAAACTAACAGTCACCGGCTTTCCTTCAAAATATAAAACATCAACATCAGTATTATCTTTTAAAAACTTAACCTGGGAACCGATTTCATCAACATGCAAACTAAATTGCTCAAAGCTAGCATTGTCCATAAAAAAAGCCTCGTCTTTATCTTTATACATAAAGTTAGCTTTCTTAGTTTCAGTCTCCGCTTCTTCGGCCTTATCAGCCCCTTGATAAGTTCGTTCTAAAACATTACCATTAATTAAATTACGACATTTTGTTTTTAAAACTGCCCCGCCACGACCCATTTTATGATGATCTGTTTTAATAATGATATATGGTTCGTCATTTACCTTGATAACTCTTCCTGATTTTATTTCGTTAAAACTAAGCATAAATTTATGTTTAATTTCGGCCTTAAGCGCCGAGCTTAAATTTTATTAGAAGAACTCTTAAATTTATTTATGAGTTGCTGCTAATAAAGACATGACGCGAGCACGTTTAATAGCGGTTGCTAATTTTCTTTGGTGCCAAGCACAAACTCCAGTTCTTGAACCAGGTAAGATTTTCATGTAGAAATTAATGAACTTTCTTAAAGTTCTAATATCTTTGTAGTCAACTTCTAGGTTGTTAACACAAAAATAACATTCTTTTGCTTTTTTAGTAGCCATAGTATTTGTTTTGCAGCAAAAATCTGAAATCAGAATTTTTGCTCTTTATTATTTTCTTTATTTAATTATTAAAAAGGAATATTTTCAACTTTTATTTCTTCGTCGTCAATACTTTCCTCAGGAATTTCAATTACTTCTTCGCGAGCTGAGTTTTGTCCGCCTTGATAATTTTGTCCACCATTAGCGCCTTCAAAATTTCCTGAACCGCCCTTATTATCAAGCATAATCATATTTTCAGCAACAATTTCTGTTTTATATCTTTTCACTCCATCTTGTCCGGTCCAATCAGTTGTTTGGAGACGGCCTTCAAGATAAACCTTAGAACCCTTGTGAAGATATTTTGAACAAATTTCTGCTAAACGACGCCAAGCGATAATGTTGTGGAATTCAACTTTCTTTTGTTGTTGTCCGGATTGATCGGTCCAAACTAAATTAGTTGCAACTGAAAAGGAAGCAACTATTTGCCCAGTTGTTGTATTTCTAACTTCCGGGTCTCTAGTTAGATTACCAATTATCATAGCTTTATTAAGATTCATAAATTTATTTAAGTTATAAGCTTATTAAAAAACTTTAACTTTTTGTTAAATTAAATTAAATCGTCGGCATTAAGGATTCCTTCTAATTTTTCATCCAACTCTTTTAAGCCAGAGCTCTTTGAAGCAACGGCTTTTTTCACGCTGGTAGTTTTATCAGTTTTTTCTTCTTTAAAATCCTTTTTTACCCCCGTTTTTTCAACTTTTACTTCTTTGGCTTTTTTAGAATCAATTTTAACGCGAATTTCTTCCTCTCGTTTTAATTCAGCTTCAGTTTTTATTTTCTTAATAACGATTTGGTGACGTAAAATCTCAGTTGATAAACGAAGATTGTTATCAATTTTAGCCAAATTCTCCTTTTCTAGATCAAATTCAAATAGACCATAATAGCCGTATTCGTTATTTTTAATCTTATAGGCTAATTTCTTTTTTCCCCAAAATTCACTGAAAGTTACTTTCCCCTCAGTCTCAACAATCATTGCGTCAACCTTAGTAGCGATTTTTTTCGCCTCATCTTCAGTAAATTTATTAGGAACAATGAACAAGATTTCATAATGACCGGCACCGGTCTTCTTGGTTTTTGACATAATCATTTTATAGGATTAGCCCTGAATATTACTTAAAAAAAATTTAAATAATTTCTAAAGCCTTTCCTTTTATTTATATTTTAAATTTTTATTAAATATTAAATAAAAACCCCAAGTATTTCCTAAAACGTTGGGGTTAAGAAATACCTTTAGCTCCACTTTGTTTCAAGGGAACTTAACTGAATTGCTTCAGTTTTGGGAAAGATATTAAAATATTCTTTTTACCCTTCAAGCCTAGCTAATGTTTATGAAAAAGTCAAGGGCAGGCGACTCTATAATATTTATTGCGTTAATTGTCAAAAAATGTTATAATTTTTCGTTAACTAAACCAGCCACTTTGGTTAACTTATGAGCATTGCCATGTTTTAACATTGCCAAATAAGAAGCCTTGGTCGCTGGCTTATTATTCTGTTTAATTTTTTTAAACATGCGTCGCTTCGTTATCGTTCTCAGGGTTCTATGTTCAGAAAATTGTACCCAACCCAAAAAATCAACACCACTGGCTATGGTTTTTAAAAAAGTTTTATTTGGATGTAGCGTCAGGCATAAGTGTTCATTTAAAAATATTTCTAATTTTGTTCGCAAAGAAATTAATTCTTCTTTATTATCCTTTAAAAATAAAAAGTCGTCTGCATAGCGAAGATAGTATTTTATTTTTAAAGTCCGTTTAACAAATTGATCAAATTCATTCATGTAAATATTAACTAATAACTGCGAGGTCAGATTTCCCAATGGTAGTCCGATGCCAATTTTTCCAGGCGTATTAAAACTATCAATCACTTGTCCAAACAACCAAAGCAAGTCCCGATCCTCAATATACTTAACTAAAATATTCTTTAAAATTTTATGATTAATGCTGGCAAAAAATTTTTTAATATCACATTTAAGAACCCAAACTGTTTTATAATTATTCTCCGAAACTTTATCTTTAAACTCAGCCAAACGACTAATAGCGCGATGAGTACCTTTGTTTAGACGACAAGAATAAGAGTCGTAAATAAATTGTTGGTCAAAATACTGATAAGTTTCTTGGTAAAGTAAGTGGTGGAGTAGCCTGTCGCGAACTATGGCCTTATGAATATTTCTGGGTTTAGGATCTGAAATTTTAAAAGCTTGATAATCACTGTGGCAATAATTTTTTTCTTTTAAATCATGATAGAGGTTAAAAATATTATTCATCAGTCGCCCCTGAAAAATAACCACATCCCTTCGTTTCTTTTTTCCAACAAGAAACTCTTCCCAAGCTAAAAGTAAATTAGAAATAGTAACAATTTCACTGTAAGTTTTAATAAATTTTTTCATTATAAATTTATGAATGCATCACTTAGACCGCCAGTAGTTCTCATCAAAACAAAAGAAGCTTATAGTCTTTGGTTTAGTGTCTTGAGTAGTTTTCCTAAAATTTATCGCTACAATTTAGGAGGGAAAATTGAAAATAATTTTTTATCACTTTTGGAAAATACTTTTATAACAGTATATTTGTCTGGGGAAAGGAAATCGGCTCAATTATCAATAGCCATTTTAAAGTTAGACAGCTTAAAATTTTTTTTACAACTGGCTTGGGAAAATAAATGTCTTGCTAATATAAAATACTCTGCCTTATCTGAACAACTTGATGAAATCGGGCGCATGCTCGGTGGTTGGAAAAAGGGATTGGAAAATAAAACTCCCTCGAACGAACGAAGGAGAAACTAATAAGTTGCGGGGAGACAATGCGATGACGATACTCGCCATTCCAGACATTGTCATTCTCAAGGCGATTCACGTTGACATTCAGACCGTCAGAATGCACGTTCACGTTGACCACGAAATTGTATAAAGCGCCTTCCGGTTTCACCGTCGCTCTGACGAATACGAAAGAAGCGACTGAATATTATTCGGGACTTAAAAGTCCTCAAGCGCCTTATACCAACTTATAATTTTTTAATTAAAAATATTTTTCCGTCTTCCGCAAACAGACCTTCAATCAGCTGAAAAACTACTCCGGGCTTGCCGATTACTGCCTGGACTCTGTCTGAATCGGCGTTGGTTTTCTTGGCAGCGCTAGCGAGTGCTTTGATGATAATACCGGCAAGTTCCAGCCCTTGTCCGAAACTGGGATTTTGGCTACTTTTTTCCATAATAACACTATTTAATTGTTAAAAAACTATTTTCGCAATCCCTGCGAAATTGGGTAATGCTTAATATTGGGAAATTCCGTTTTGAAGTGCACCACTATGGCCGTATAATAAAACCATGAAAAATACAACAAAAAAGACTCAAAGGACATATAGTCATCTGAGTCAGAACGAGAGAGACAGAATAGATATATTAAGAAGCCAAGGGTATTCCATTGTGGATGTGGCAAAAGTTTTGGGGAGAGACCACGGCACCATTAGTAGAGAGCTCATAAAATACAGTCGAGTTATTAAAAGGGGTAAGAAGAATGGTGAGGGGCGAATAGTTGGTAAATATGATGCTAATCTAGCTTCTCATAAAGCCTATGTTAAAAAGAAGTATGCTCGGTTTGATTGGAAAAAAATAAATTATGATCTGGTAATATTAGAATATGTCACCTCTCATCTAGAGATTGGTTGGTCGCCTAGCGATATTAATTCACGATCAAAAAAAGAATTGAATAAACATATTTCTAAAACTGCTATTTATGAATGGCTCCGGGCAGATTGGCGGGGGCAACCATATTGTCAATATCTATATTCAAAACGAAAGAAGGTTAAGAAGCAAAAGAAAAATAAAACCAAAAAAGAAATAATACCAAATCGGATAGGGATTGAAATGAGACCTAAACATATAGCTAAAAGAGCTAGATGCGGACACAAGGAAGCTGACCTAATCGTTTCGGGAAGAAAAGAAAACATCATAGGAAAAGCGGCTATATCGGTAATGATTGATCGAAAAGGAAGGTATTTGCATCTAAAAAAGATTGACAGGGCTACCAGTGAACAATTTAATAAATCAATTAAAGAAGCAAGCATAAAACTAGAAAGAATAGATAGTTTAACGCTAGATAATGGAAAAGAAAATTCTAAGTGGGAAAAAATGAATATTGAACAAGTATATTTTTGTACTCCTTATTCTCCCTGGGAAAAAGGATCCGTTGAGAATGCTAATCTTTGGCTCAGGAGATATTTTAAGAAGGGCTCAGACTTATCACAATACTCAGATGAATATATTAAGTATGTTGAGACTCTCTTTAATTTCAAACCAAGAAAATCTTTAGGTGGACTCACTCCTTTTGAGGTTATGCTTAATGAGAATATGCTAAAGGATATAAAAAAAGAGTCCTTAAAGACTCATTACCTAGAAAATGGTATATTAAATAGTGAATATTTTAAACAGCAACTTGCTAACTTAGCTAAATGTGCCGGTGGTGCACTTCGGGGGTGAATCGACCATTTAAGCATTCAAAGTATTATATCATATATATTAGATAATGTCAAGCAAAATAATATTTTTTCACGCTTTTGTCTAAAAAACTCTCTCCAATCTATACATTATCCAATTTTTCCGATATGCTTAATTTATGAAATACTATTTTATTTTAGGAAATAATACGGCGCTAGCTATCGCTGAATTGAATGCGCTTTTAAATTTAAAAAATCCGCAACTTTTGGCGCTTGATTTTTTAATGGCCGAAATTGAGGAAGAAAGTAACCCAGAGAAAATAATTTCCCGTCTAGGCGGAACTATTAAAATTGGTTTAATCAGAGATATTTTAACTAAGGGCGCTAGTCAAAATCAAATTAACGAAGTCGCTATAAAAATTGCGGCTAATCGTCAAAAAAAATCTGATCCGGGAAAATTCAATTTTGGCTTCTCGGTTTATGGCGACGGTGAATTTAATAAAAAAGATCTTGGCATTAAGATAAAAAATTACTTTAGTTCCCAACAACTAAGTTCGCGTTTTGTTATTAGCCGTGAGAGAACTCTCTCAAGCGTTGTCATAACTCAAAACAAATTATTAAAACGCGGCGTAGAAATAGTTGGCCTAAAAAAAGATGGACAAGTTTTTATTGGTGAAACTTTAGCGGTTCAGCCCTTTAAAGACTTATCGCTTCGTGATTTCGGCCGACCGGCTCGCGATGATTTATCGGGAATGTTGCCACCAAAATTAGCGATGGCGATGATAAATTTAGCTCAACTAAATTCTGATGAGGATATTATTATTGATCCTTTTTGTGGTTCGGGGACGCTTATTAACGAAGCGGCTTTAATGGGTTATAAAAATTTATTTGGCTCCGATATTTCTAAACGAGCGATAGACGATACTTATACAAACTTTTCCTGGCTTAAAGATTTATATAAAATAGAAAATGTTAAACTTAAATTAGCGGTTAGAAATGTTTTAGCCTTATCAAAATTTATTAAAAGCGAGTCAGTAGATGATATTATTACTGAGCCATTTTTAGGCCCGCAACGAGGAATGATAAATTTCGCTTCCGTAATTTCTGAACTTGAGAACTTATACTCCGGAGCAATTAAAGAATTTCGAAAAGTTTTAAAAACGGGAGGGAAAGTTGTAATGGTCTGGCCAAGTTTTTATGGTCAAAGAGCAATTAGCCCAAGTTATGAGGGTTTTGAAATAATGAATTTATTACCAGAAAATTTAAAAACCTCACCTTTATTACAATCTAGCTTAAGTCCCCGTGCTAACCCAATTTATAGCCGTTCCGGACAAAAAGTTTTTCGGGAAATTGTGGTTTTAAAAAAGAAGTAAAAACAAAAAGGACCTGGAAACAAGCCTTTTTTAATTGTAAAAATCTATTTATTTGTTTATCAAGAAATTACAAACGTCGCCATCTTTAACGATATATTCTTTTCCTTCAATACGCATTAGTCCGAGCTCTTTGGCCCTCGCTTCGCTCCCGCATTCAACAAATTTATCCCAAGCAATAACTTCCGCGCGAACAAAGCCTTTAATAAAATCAGTGTGAATTTCTCCGGCCGCTTCTGGCGCTTTTGAACCTCGTTTAATAGTCCAAGCGCGAGTCTCGTCTTTTCCGGTTGTAAAAAAAGTATCAAGCCCAAGCGTTTGATAAGCAATTCTAATTAATTTATCAAGTCCGCTTTCTTCAAG
>Ga0210021_1003593_pt1 | contig 12443 bp, 10 predicted proteins | sample CryGeymeta201517_FD_183981 | JGI IMG/M metagenome (GOLD analysis project Ga0210021, IMG submission 183981) | Groundwater microbial communities from Crystal Geyser aquifers in Utah, USA - Crystal Geyser metaG 2015-17 (SPAdes) (version 2) | ecosystem: Environmental > Aquatic > Deep subsurface >... | reverse complement strand
AAACCGCCCTCTAATTTCATGTCATCCCAATGTGATAATGTCGTATTCTACCAATTTAGAAATGTCCTATTCTAACATGTTATAATGCATACTCCGGAAGGAGGGCATTATGGCAGGAAAGGACATTTATATGGCAACACAGGAGGAGTTAAGGCGGTTACACATCATCCGTAAGGCGATAGACAAGCGCGTAACACAAAAAGAAGCCGCAGGCATCTTAGGCTAAGCCAAAGGCAAATAAGCAGGATAGCAAAACGAATAAGAATTGAAGGCGATATTGGAATAATCCACAGATCGCGCGGCGAGCTCTCTAACAGGGCAATGCCGGACAGAATAAAAAGCAAGGCATTAAAGCTCTTTCAGGAAAAATACTCTGACTTCGGCCCAACATTAGCAACTGAGAAGCTCTTTGAAATAGATAAAATAAAGCTAAATGACGAAACCTTACGGCTCTGGCTCATAGAAAAACATATCCCATACAAGAAGCGCAAAAAACGCCCTCACAGGCAATGGCGGGAGCGCAAGCATCACTTCGGTGAAATGATTCAGATAGACGGCTCTCATCATGACTGGTTTGAGCAAAGAGCTCCTAAATGCGTTCTTATGGGTTATGTTGATGATGCTACAGGCTGTGTCTTTGCAAGGTTCTATACATACGAAGGGACAATGCCGTTCATGGACAGTTTTAAACGTTACATAGAAAGGCATGGAATACCTCAAAGTGTATACCTCGACAGATACTCCGCCTATAAAGCCAAGAAGAAACAAACAATTGAGGATGAATTAAACAATGTAATCCCGCTAAGCGCGGTGCAAAAGGCCCTAGGGGAATTGTCCGTTGATATCATATACGCCTTCTCGCCTCAAGCCAAAGGCAGGGTAGAGCGCCAGTTTAACACCTTTCAGGACAGGCTTATTAAAGAGATGCGCCTTAAGGGCATCAGAACAATCAGCGAAGCTAATATGTTTTTAGGCTGGTATTTGCCTATATACAACAAAAGATTCGCCAAAGAGCCGGCAATGCCTGATAACTTGCACAGGCCTGTACCTAAAACAATAGACCTTGAAAGGATCTTTCGTATAAAGACCCAAAGGGCTTTAAGGAATGACTTTACCGTAGCCCATGAGAATAAGCTGTATCAGATAAAAAACAATATAAGGGTTGATAAGGTAATCGTAGAAGAGAGACTAAACGGCTCAATAGAAATAACTCATAAAGGCATCTCTTTAAGGTTCAAACAGATACTTATAAGGCCCCAGATAATAGATAAAAGAGAGCTTACCTTTAAGCCAAGGAAGGTATACGTACCCCCGGTTGGACATCCTTGGAAAAGGCCTATGTATAACGGTTATTTACAAAAAGAAAAATTCGCTCAAAAAGAAAAAGAATTACTATTAACAACAACATAAAAACAAGACATTTTTACTTTGGTAAGAATAAGACATTTCTATTTTGGCTTGACAGGCTACCAACTTCCCCTTGCGTCATTATTAATATTGTGTTATAATAATATCATTATATATTAGGAGGCAGTAGTTTAATAAACATTCTGGTCCAGAATGATTTTTGTTTCTGGAAGGTTTTTTGTATTATAAGGCCGTCGTCTGGACCAATTTACCAGCAGGCGGTTTTTGTTTTGAGGGGGGTTTTATGAAAAGGATATTAATGTTTGTCCTGCCGATAGCGATTATATCATGTATGGTATTCGCGGGTTTTGGAGTATTCCAGGTAAGGACAGAGCAGGATAAATTAACCGAGGATGTAAAAAGAAAGGCCAAGGCAGTCGCTGAAAGCGTTGATTTATCCGTCAAATACATCCTTATAAATAACGATTTAAAAAGCGCCAGGCAGCTTGTTGAAAAGTTTCAGACAAGGGATCTTATGCAGGGCTGTATAATATATGATTCATCAGCCCATGTTATAGCCGCAACAAAGCGTTTTTCAGATTGGGCGGAAAATGACAATAAATATATCAAGGAAGCCTTGGTAAAAAAAGTTCCCAATGACGGGTTCGGCGATTTTAATCAGTATTCCATATACAGCTATGCGCTTCCCGTGCTTGATGATGATTTAAATGCCCTTGGAGCCGTAGAGGTTGTTTACGATACATCTTACATATTCGTGGCCCTTGCGCAGCTGTGGCGCAGGTTAAGCGTTACGCTTATGGTGTTAATCGCGCTTATTTTTGTTATAGCCGTTTTTATACAAAGGCATATCTTTATACTTCCTGTAAAAAAACTTACAGAATGGTTTCAGCATTTTCAAAAAGGCGACATAGATGATAAGCAGCCAATAAGAGAGCCGGGCGTTTTGGGAAATTTAGCCAGCGAGGTCGAGGAGATAGCATTAAAGATGCGTATAGCTCGTAAGACAATGTCAAAAGAAGCGGCTGTCCGCGTCAAAGAAGATGAATTATGGACTGATTCAAAACTTAAAACCCTTGTAAGGGCAAAACTGGCTGATGGCGCGCTTTTTGTTGTTTCAAACAGAGAGCCCTATATGCATGTTATTGATGATGTATCCGGTTTAGCAAAGTGTGTGCGGCCGGCAAGCGGTGTTGTAACAGCGATAGACCCAATACTGCGCGCCTGCAGCGGCACATGGGTTGCGCAGGCATCGGGTAATGCGGATAAAAAATTTGTCAATTCAAAAAACAAACTCGGCGTGCCTCCAGGAGACAACCGCTATATATTAAAAAGGGTATGGCTCACAAAAGAAGAGGAAGATGGCTATTATTACGGATTTTCAAACGAAGGCCTTTGGCCTTTATGCCATATGACGCATACAAGGCCTATCTTCCGCGACTCTGACTGGCAGACCTATAAAAAGGTTAATCAGAAATTCGCTGACGCGGTTCTTGAAGAGCTGCCTGCAAGCAGGCCTTTTATATTCATACAGGATTATCATTTTACACTTTTAGCGAAAATGATTAAAGAGAAGCGGCCGGACGTTATTATTGCTTTGTTCTGGCATATACCGTGGCCTAATCCTGAGGTGTTTTCGATATGCCCGTACCAGCATGAGATTTTAGACGGTATGTTAAGCTGCGACCTGGTTGGTTTTCACGTGCAGTTTCACTGCAATAATTTCTTGGATACCGCAAACCGGCTTCTTGAATGCCGCGTTGATACGGAAAAATTCAGCATAGTGCGCTCAGGCATGGAAACCCATGTCAGGTCTTTTCCTATAAGCGTAGACGTGTCTATGGCAATGTCTATGGTGAAGGCCGCAAGGCCTCAAAAGCAAAGAATTATAGAAGAGTATGATCTTAAGGGTAAAATTATAGCTTTAGGCGTTGAAAGGATAGATTATACAAAAGGCATAATAGAAAGAGTACTTGCTATAGACAGATTTCTTGAAAAAAATCCGGAATACAAAAACAAGTTTGTATTTATTCAGCTTGCCGCCCCAAGCAGGACGCATATAAAACGCTATCACGACCTGATAGCCGAGATAGACGAGCTTATTGAAAAGAAAAACTGGAAATATTCCAATGGGGCATGGAAGCCGATAATATATTTAAAAAAGCAGTTTTCTCCTGAGGAAATAGCCCCGTTTTATGCTTTAGCCGATGTTTGCATTGTAAGCTCGCTGCATGACGGGATGAACCTTGTCGCAAAAGAATTTATAGCCTCAAGGGAGGATTTAGGCGGCTCTTTGATTTTAAGCAGTTTTACAGGCGCATCAAAAGAGCTTACAGACGCCATACAGATAAACCCGTATGCAATAGAAGAATTCGCTGACAGCATAAAACTGGCTGTGGAGATGCCGCAGGCTGAAAAAAGGCGGCGCATGGAAAATATGCGCAGGGTGGTTTCGGAAAACAATGTTTATAAATGGGCAGCGAGTATAATTACTGATTTAACCGCATTGGGTTGAGAAGGAGGCGCTTGATATGGATATAAGTTTTATTTTTTCTGAAAAAGTTCTGTCAGAAGCCGTGATACCTGTGGCTGTATTTATCGGGACGGTTATAATCGGTTATATAGCGAGAAAAATATTATTTTCCAGGGTTTCGCGCTGGGCCAGCCATACAAAAACGCAGATAGACGATATAGCGCTGGAGGCGGCAAAGGCGCCGTTTATAATATGGTTTATCATGCTCGGGATATATTTTAGTTTAGCGGTTTCGCATATGCCGGAAAACGTAGTTCGTATTGCAGGGAAAATGTTTTTTGTTCTCGGCGCGATTTCAGCAATGATGGTTTTATCAACCGTGATCTCAAAATCCATAAGCGCGTATTCGAGTAAAATAAATACAGCCCTGCCGGTTACAAGCGTTACCCAGAATATTACGCGGTTGGTAGTTTTCGGCATAGGCATACTTATAATACTTAATAGTTTCGGAGTGAGCATTACGCCAATACTTGCGACTCTGGGCGTAGGAGGCCTTGCTGTTGCGCTGGCCTTGCAGGACACATTATCAAACCTGTTCGCGGGGTTTCATATAACAGTCGCCAGGCAGGTGAGAATAGGCGACTATATCAAGCTTGAGTCAGGAGAGGAAGGGTATGTTATAGATATAAACTGGCGCACTACAAAGATAAGGATGCTTCCTAATAATGTTGTCTTGGTGCCAAACGATAAATTGGCTAAAGTGATAATAACAAATTATTATCTTCCGGAAAAAGAAATGGCTGTTTTGATAAATGTAGGCGTGCATTACAACAGCGACCTTAAGAAAGTCGAAAAAGTAACATGTGAAGTGGCAAAAGAGGTTATGAAAGAAGTGCTCGGAGGCGTTCCGGGATTTGACCCCTTTATAAGGTATCACACATTCGGGGATTTCAGCATAAATTTTACAGTGATACTGCGCGCGAAAGAATTTGTGGACCAGTATCTTGTTAAACACGAATTTGTAAAGCGCCTGCATGAGCGCTACGCCAAAGAAGGCATTAATATACCGTATCCTATAAGGGCTATAAACTACGATCAGGAAAAAGCGGGATAATATGAAACATGTTTTTAAAAGCTGGCCTGGTATAGCAAAGGCGCTATGTTTGAGCAGTATAATATTGTTTCTTGATTGTGACGGCACTTTAGCGCCGATAGCGCCGGCTCCTGATAAGGCCAGAGTTCCTTCAAAGACAAAACATATACTTAAACAGATTGCCGGCATAAAAAGCGTTAAGATAGCTGTTATAAGCGGCAGGTCTTTAAAAAGTGTAAAACGCCTGGTTGGTGTGCCGGGCATAATATATAGCGGCAACCATGGTTTCCAGATAGAAGGCCCAAAGATAAAACATAGCCCCAATCTTTTAAAATACGCGCATGCCGTAAAAGAAATAAAACGCGCCCTTATCAGAAGATTAAAAGGCATAAAAGGGGTGTTGATAGAGGATAAAGGTATTACCTTGTCCGTTCATTACAGGCGCGCGCCTGCCTCGAGGCAGCGTTTGGTAAAGACTATTTTTCATGAAATCGTTAATTCTCATCCTGAGAAAAATAAAATTATGGTAAAACCCGGCAAAAAGGTTTTTGAAGTAAGGCCCGCGCTTGACTGGAACAAGGGCAGCGTTGTCCTGCGGCTTTGCGGAAAAAACTTGCCAATTTATATAGGAGATGATATAACAGACGAAGATGCCTTCAGGGTTTTAAAGAATAAAGGCATTACGGTGTTTGTAGGCTCATCCCGCCGTTCGCTTGCCCAATATTATCTTAAAAACACACAAGAGGTTTACGGGTTTTTAAAAAGGATTTATAGTTTAAAGAGAGGTTAAAGCATGCCGGAATTAATAAAAGCCAAAGAGCCTTTCAGGTTTTATACGCGCCTGCACCTGTCAGAGCTTACCGGTTTTAAGGCAACGACGCTTGAAGAATTGCTTGATTTAATGAAAGAGGTGCCCGGTTCATGTATATATCATCACACGCACAGGTTTCTGCAACAGCATCAGTATCTTTCGCCTGAGCCGCCCAATGATTTTGCTTATTGGGTAAATAGCGCCCTTGGAGAAGATGAGCTTGCGGAAAGATTGGCCAGCATAGATACAGTGCAGTTTTCCACTATACGCGGTTTGCGCGAGGAGATGATAGCGAAAATAGAGCAGTATATTAAAGCCAGCCCAAAGTCAAAACGTAAGTTCGCAGAGGAAGCCCAGGAATTTCACTTTATCAAATCAGTAAGCTTTATACTTCCCACCAAATATGTGGTAAATGATCTCAAGGAATTCATAGATGTGCTTGCGAAGATAACAATGGATTCCGTGTATTTTCATATCTTTGAAGCGCGGCTGCGGCTTGAAAAAAAGACAAACGATTTTTCTTACTGGATAGAAACATCAATAGGAAATAAAAAACTCGCGGATAAAATAGCAAACCTGGATCCTTACACGCACACGTTGGAGGATTTAAGGGACACATTAATTAAGATCATAGAAAAGAGCGTATAATCATGGAACGGTTGGGCGAATATATACCCATAGTAGGGCAGTCGATAATAGACGACCTTAAGCTTTTGGCAGAGCGTTTAAAAGGCAAGGTTATACAGCAGGTCAATTCCACTTCTGTCGGAGGCGGGGTTGCCGAGATTTTAAACAGGATGATCCCTCTTTTAAAGGAGCTTGGCGTTGACAGCCGCTGGGACTTTATAAAAGGAGGGGCGCAGTTTTTTGACGTTACCAAAAAATTTCATAACGCCCTTCACGGAAAAAAAGAGGATATTACAAAGCATGATTTTGAGATTTTTGAAGATACAAGCAGAAAGAATATAGAGGAACTTGATACATACGGCGATATTGTTTTTATACACGATCCGCAGCCTGTAGCCCTGGTAAAAAAGAAAAAGGGCAACAAATGGGTTTGGCGCTGCCATATAGATGTTTCAAGGCCGAATAAAGATGTCTGGAATTTTTTAAAAGGGTATATAAAAAATTACGATTCAGCCGTATTTTCGGCTCCGAGCTTTTGCCAGAAAATGCCGATAAGGCAGTTTCTTATATCTCCGTCGATAGACCCTTTAAGCGATAAAAACCGGGAGCTGCCCCAGCAGGAGATTGACGCCGTATTAAGAAAGTACGAAATAGAGGCGGACAAGCCGATAATTACCCAGATATCGCGTTTTGACCGGCTTAAAGACCCTGTGGGCGTTATAGACGCGTATCTGCAGGTAAAAAAATATATAGATTGCCAGCTTATTTTAGCCGGAGGCACTGCTGTTGATGACCCTGAAGGCGCCGAGGTTTTAGCCGAGGTCAGGGAAAAAGCCAAAAAAGACAAGGATATACATATCCTGCTCCTGCCGCAGAACGATTTAGAGGTTAATGCCTTGCAGCGCGCTTCCACTATTATAATGCAGAAGTCGTCAAGGGAGGGTTTTGGCCTGACTGTTTCAGAGGCGTTGTGGAAGACAAAGCCGGTAGTCGCCACTGACACAGGCGGTATACCGCTTCAGATAAAGCACAAGTATTCAGGGCTTTTATGCCATTCTATAGAAGGAGCCGCGTTTGCGATAAAGCAGCTTCTAAACAGCCCGGGCTACGCAAAGAAACTGGCTGAAAACGGCAGAGAACATGTGAGAAATAATTTTCTTATAACCCGCCATATACGAGATTATATGCTTTTATTCCTTTCCTTATATCACCCGGAAGATGTTGTAAGCCTGTAATTTATAATGAAAAGCAAAGTATATTTTATAAGCGTAAAAAATTCTGATACCACTCAGGCGATAACAGAAAAATTCATCCGGCTCATCGCTGAAAGCGCCATCCTTGATTTTATAAAACCCAATGATAAGGTTGCAGTCAAGCTGCATTTCGGCGAAGAAGGCAATACCGGTTTTGTAAAGCCCGAATACCTTAAAGTTATTACAAGCGCCATAACGCGGCATGCCGCATCGCCAGTGCTTGCAGACACAAATACTCTGTATCGCGGAAGAAGGATGGCGTCCGAAGGCCATAAAAAGATTGCTTATGAGCACGGTTTTACTCCGGAAGTTTGCGGCGCGCCTGTTGTTATAGCCGAAGGAAATATCGAGGTGCCTGTGGCAGGAAAGTTTATTGCCAAGGCAAAGGTGGCGCCTTTATTTATTGAATCCGACGCATTGGTTGTTGTCAGCCATTTTAAAGGCCATATAATGGCAGGTTTTGGCGGCGCCTTAAAAAATGTAGGTATGGGTTGCGCATCCAGGCAGGGCAAGCTCGCCCAGCATTCTGATGTTGCGCCGCTGGTGAGAGTTAAAAACTGCACCGGTTGCGGTGAATGCGAAAAGGTATGCCTGGCGGATGCCATAAGTATAATAAACAATAAATCGCAGATAGATTCCAAAAAATGCATAGGCTGCTCAAGCTGTATAGCAGCCTGTCCTCACAACGCTATTGATGTGCATTGGGAGTCGGGCGCGGGCAATATTCAGGAGAAGATGATAGAGCATGCCAAGGCAGTGCTGGATACAAAAAAACACAAGGCGGCATTTTTTAATTTTGCGATAAAAATTACAAAAGAATGTGATTGCCTGGCAAAGGATGACCCCAGAATTTCGCCTGATGTCGGTATATTTGCCTCATCGGATCCGGTCAGCATAGACAAGGCGTGTTTTGATATGGTAAATGTTGCCTGCGGCATGGATGTATTCAAACAGGTGTGGCCTGAGAGGGACGCTTTAAAGCAGTTAAGGTATGCCCGGGTAATTGGTATTGGCAATTTAGATTATGAATTGATAAAATTGTAACCGTATGATATAATTCCAGCCGGAGGATAGCATGACTATAAAAGAAGCTTTGGATACATCTTTTGATATGGAGAAGCAGGGATATGATTTTTATATCAAGGCGTCAAATAAGGCCAAAAGCGCGGCAGCTAAAAAGATATTTCAGGCGCTGGCAGAAGATGAAAACAGGCATATAGACGCCATTAAAAAATATTCTGAAAATTTGGCCGGGGATTTGGCTATGCCTAAATTGTCTATTGCCATGCCGGAGCATGCGGATATAAACAAAAGGCTTCTTTTTGGCAAAGACCCTAAAGAGGCGCTTAAAGGTATCTCAGCTGACAGTGGCCAGCTTAAGGCTTACGAGATAGCCATGGATTTGGAGACAAGAGGGTATAATTTTTATGAGAAGGCGGCAAATTCAATAGAAGATAAAAACATTAAGGAGCTGTATAAATTTCTGATAAAGGAAGAGAAGGCGCATTATAGTATAATAGCGTCTACCTATGATTATCTTAAGGCGCCGCAGGATTTGTTTTTTAAGGAAGAAAAATCAATAATGGAGGGTTAGATCATGGCTTTGATACCGATGAGAATGATTTTACAGGCAAGTTTGGATGCTTACAAGACAGGCAAGCCTTATGCTATAGGCGCCTATAACGTAAATAACATGGAACAGATACAGGGCATAATGATGGCTGCCAACAAAACGCAGTCGCCTGTTATTATACAGGCAAGCCGCGGAGCGTTGAAATACGCGGACATGGATTATTTAAAACATCTTATGCTGGCGGCCGCTGAGCTTAATCCGGGCATACCAATAGCCATGCATTTAGACCACGGCAACAGCCTTGACACTGTAAAAAAAGCGATAGCCCTTGGTTTTACTTCTGTTATGATAGACGGCTCCCTGATAGAAGACGGCAAGACAGCCTCAGACTACGAATATAATGTGAAAGTGACAAAGGCCGTTGTTGATTACGCGCATAAGTTTGGGGTTACGGTTGAAGGCGAACTGGGGACGCTTGGCGGCATAGAAGACGGAGTTGGTTCAGGCAAGATTCACCTGACAGACCCCAATCAGGCAGTGAAGTTCGTAAAAGAAACAGGCGTTGATGCGCTTGCTATAGCAATAGGCACGTCGCACGGCGCTTATAAATTTAAGGAAGAACCGAAAATCGCTTTTGATATAATAGAAAAAATCCGCAAAACGATACCGGATGTATTTCTGGTTTCACACGGCTCTTCAAGCGTGCCGCACGAGTTGATAGACCTTATCAATAAATACGGCGGCAATATGCAGAAGACTATGGGCGTGCCTGTTGAAAGCCTGCAAAAAGCTATAAAGCTCGGGATTAATAAAATCAACGTTGATACCGACGGCAGGCTTGCCGTTACAGCGGCAATAAGGAAGGTTTTTGTTGACAGCCCTGATAAATTTGATCCAAGGGATTACCTTAAGCCTGCCAGGGAGGCCCTGTCAAATATTATTGCCCAGAGGATGACGGCTTTCGGCACAGCGGGGCATATAAAAGATGTCAAGACAGCTACTCTTAAAGATATGATAAAACTTTATGAAAACAGCCCAGCGTAAAAATCCTGACATATTCGCGCTGTTTCTTCCTGAAATCAGGAGCCTACTGGCAGCCAAGGATTTTACAGGCTTAAAACAGGTGCTTAAAAATATTCGTTCTGTTGATATTGCCTATGGATGGAGGCATCTTGAATCGCAGGATAAAATTTTTATTTTTAAGCTTTTCTCCGCCAAAAGGGCCGTGGAGGTTTTTGAAAGCCTGAATCTTAGCGAGCAGGAATATATACTGAACAACCTTGAAAATGCCGATGTCTCGCAGATTATAAACGAAATGGCGCCTGATGAAAGGGCAGACCTTTTTAAGGACCTGCCGCAGAAGGTTTCAAAAAAGCTGTTTAAATTTGTAAACAAGACAGAAGAACAGAATTTAAGGCAGCTTTTAAATTATGAAGAGGGCACAGCCGGCAGCTTGATGACAACAGACCTTGTTGAAATTAAAAAGGATATGTCGGCAAGGCAGGCGATAATTAGCCTTCAGGAGAACCTTCGCTCTGACTTTAACGAAAACGTTTATTCTGTATTTGTGACGGATGAAAACCACAAGCTTCTGGGAAGTATTTCCCTGCAGGACCTTATAAAGGCCCCGCCTGATATATTGATCAAGGATGTAATGGTGAGCGTGGAACTTGTAAAAATAGATCCGAATACTCCGCAGGAAGAGGTTTCCACGACATTTAAAAAATATGACCTTTTTGACGCGCCGATCGTAAATAAGGATAATCTGCTCGTAGGTATAATTACGGTTGACGATATAATCGAGACAATAGAAAAACGCAGCACCAGGGATTTGTATGAAATAGGAAAAATGGATGCCAGAGGCGGCGAGATTATAAGCTATGCCACGGCAACCATGTTTGACCTTGTCAAGCGCCGCGCCGGATGGCTGATTTTGCTTCTTGTATTTGATTTTTTAACAGGCACTGTGCTTAAGAGCTTTCAAAATGTGTTAAGTTCCGTGGTGGCGCTGGCGTTTTTTATACCGATGCTTCTTGATACCGGAGGTAACGCGGGCGCTCAGGCGTCTATAACGATTATAAGAGGCCTTGCTACAGGAGATGTCAATTTCAAGAACGTACTTAAAGTTATAAAGCTTGAATTTGCGGCAGCGCTTTTGATGGGTGTAATTGTAGGTATTGTTGCCTTTGCAAGGGCGCTCTTGTTACAAAAAGATTTCTTTATTGCCGGCGTAGTAGGCATAAGCATGCTTTTTATCGCGATACTTGCTATAGCTACCGGCATTTTCCTGCCGCTTGCGTCAAAAAAGGTCGGGCTTGACCCTGCTGTGCTGGCAGGCCCGATTACCACCAGCATAGTCGATGTCGTGGGCCTTATAATATATTTTAAGATAGCCCAGCTTTTTATCCCAGCCCTTCAGTATTAAACTGTCCCTATATAACTTGTAAGTGTCCGGTGAGGATGCCAGGAGAGTTTGGCTTTTTTAAGATTGGCAAGGCCTGAATCGTCCATTGTGTTGATGTATTTTGCTTCTTTTGCGATATCCTGCGCAAGGTGGCTGAATATAAATTGGCTAAGGCCTTTTATGGTTGTATCAGCGGTTTCAAAGACGACGCAATACGTATCGGTATTCATTTCAAACGCGAACGTATAGGCGCGTATTTTTTCATCTATGTCAACAACCCTGCCTGTAAGCCCCAGTTCTTCATAATCAAGCATTGCCTTTTTATGGGCAGAGAAGCTATCAGCGATAAGTTGATGATATACGCTGTCGTGCGTCCCCATCTTTCTTTTAGCCCAGCTGCTATACAGGTTTAGGCATTCATCAATATCGCTTATTACAAAAGGTCTGTAAATAAATTTGTTGTTTTTTATGAAATTATTCTTTGCGGCGCGCTGCGAGGAGAATCTATTGCCTTTTAATTCCGCAATATCTTTGGCTAGGTATATATACTCGTCTGTATTTTTGTGGATTTTTATTCCGGCGCCTTCAAACGCCTTAATTTCTTTCTCAGCGATATTTTCGATACGGCCTCCGGGTTTTAATAAATGCATACCTTTAGGCGAGGAAATCAGCATGTTGAATTCATTTTTATATTCGTAAAATACGCACAGGTTATTGTCAATAATCTTCCATAATATGTTGAATAAATCCGACCATATGTATATATTAACGAATGACCTCGCGGAATACTCTGAATTGTTCAGATATTTATCAAATAAGGGTTTGTGTTCAAGCGCGAGCGTTT
>Ga0210021_1003574_pt1 | contig 12483 bp, 17 predicted proteins | sample CryGeymeta201517_FD_183981 | JGI IMG/M metagenome (GOLD analysis project Ga0210021, IMG submission 183981) | Groundwater microbial communities from Crystal Geyser aquifers in Utah, USA - Crystal Geyser metaG 2015-17 (SPAdes) (version 2) | ecosystem: Environmental > Aquatic > Deep subsurface >... | reverse complement strand
AGGTAGGGCGGGTATCCCTACCCGCCAACAATCGCAGCGGCGGATGATAAAATCCGCTCTGTGCTATCTCGAAACGCGCAGAAAGAAGGCGAGCATGGTTTACCAGATCAAACAACGTGAACTTCCGAAAAAGTTGTGGGATTTAATTGACATGGCCTTGCACGGCGAACCGGTGTTCATCGAACGCGACGACAAGGCCGTGGTACAGTTGGTTCCGCTCAAACAGATGCTCCGTTCACGCAAAGCGGGAAGCGCAAAAGGCATGATCCAAATGGCAGACGACTTCGACGCGCCGCTTGGTGATTTTGCAGAATATATGCCATGAATATCCTGCTGGACACCCACGCTTTTCTCTGGTTCGTGGATGACGATCCACGTCTGAGTCAACCTGCGCAAGCTTTGATCGAAGCAGAAGAATCGCAGCCATTCTTGAGCGCCGCAAGTCTTTGGGAGATTGCCATAAAAATAAGTTTGGGGAAATTGATCTTGAAACAGCCCTATGATACCTTTATCCCCCATCAATTGGCGCTGAATGGAATCGATATCTTGAACATTACTGTTGAGCATGCTGCCGCGATTGCAATTCTTCCATTTCACCATCGCGACCCCTTCGACCGTATGCTTGCAGTTCAAGCAAAGATCGAAAAGATGATTCTTGTCAGCGCAGATCCGATATTTGACGCATACGAGATTAAGCTCGTATGGTAATCAAATACCAGGTAGGGCGGGTATCCCTACCCGCCACCACTTGCAGCGGCGGATTATGAAATCCGCCCTACGCGGAGGCAAAATGATAAAAATCTTATACCGGAAAACCGCACACAGCGTCCATCCGCTGGGAAAAATGCTGTGGTGGGGCATGATGAACCTGCCCAAGCCGCCGTACCGGGCGGAACTCCAGGTACAGGCATCCGGCTTGAAAAACGGGAAGCAGGCCCAGGTCCGGGCTAGCGTCGCTCATTCCGATGGCTACAAGCTGACCGCCATCCCGGTGGTCGCATTTCTACTGCAATATCTGGATGGCTCGGCTAAACGTCCCGGCCTGTGGATGATGGGGCATCTGGCTGAGCCGATACGACTGATGAAAGATATGGAGAAGATGGGTGTTTTGGTTCATGCCTCCGAGGTCTGATAGACCTCGGAGGTCTCGAAAGGAGGCTGACATGTCCGGCAATCGCATTGGCAAAGTAACACATTACTTCGACCGCATCAGTGTCGCCGTCTTGGAATTGACGGATAAGATACGGGTAGGCGATACGCTGCACTTCCTCGGCCACGCCACCGATTTCAAGCAGGAAGTGAAATCGCTGCAAATCGAGCACCAGAATGTGGACGAGGCCAGGCCGGGGCAGGATGTAGCCCTGAAGGTCGCCCAGAAAGTCCACCCAAACGATGCGGTGTTCAAGATCACGGGAGAGGAATAGAAATTCAGACCTATCCCCCCTACCCCCCTTCCCTGTAGGGAAGGGGGAATGGGGGTTAGGTCCAAAAAGGAGACATCTATGAAAGACTACTCTGACAAATCCTTCTGGCTCGCCACCTATGGCGAGTACACGCCCAACCCGCCGGTCAAAGGCGATTTGAGCGTTGACGTTGCCATCATCGGCGGCGGGTTCACCGGGCTTTCCACGGCCTACAACCTGCTCAAGGATGACCCCGGCATGAAGGTCGCCGTGCTGGAGGCCGAGGGGATCGGCTTCGGCGCAAGCGGACGCAATGGCGGCTTCTCGATGACGCTCTTCGGCCTGGAGCCTGCCGTGACCAAGTCCCTCTTCGGCCAGCAGCGCACGGTCGAGGCGCACCGTTACATGGAACGCGCCGTGGACTACGTGGACGCGCTGGTCAAGGAACACAAGATCCAATCCGATTACGAATTCCCCGGATTCCTGCGCGCCGCCACCACGCCGGGTTACGTCAAGCGCATCCAGCACGATCTGGAAATCCTGACCTCGATGGGCGTCACCGGCATCGAATGGATCGAGGCCGGGAAGATCCGCGCCGAGGTGGATTCGCCGCTCTTCCTGGGCGGCTGGTGGGAGCCGCGCTGCGGCCTGCTCAACCCGGCCAAGCAAGCGCGCGAACTCAAACGCATCGCCCAACAGGCCGGCGCGGATATCTACGAGGAGACGCCTGTGCTGGAAATCGAACGCGCTCCTCGCTCCACTCTCCACGCTTCCCGTTTCATCCTCCACACTCCGGGAGGAACAGTCGCGGCAGAAAAGGTTGTGTTCGCCACCAACGCCTACTCGCATTTGATCCCGGGACTGCGCTCCAAGCAGGTTCCGGCCTTCACGCACATGGTCGTCACCGAGCCGCTGGCCGAGAAGCAGTTGAAGACCATCGGCTGGAAGAACCGCCAGGGCATCGAGGACGCGCGCAACCTCGTCCATTACTTCCGCCTGACGGCCGACAATCGCATCGCCATGGGCGGCAGCGACGTGAGCATCAGCTACGGGCGGGACATGGAACGCGACCTGAATCCGCGTACCTTTGCTGACCTGGAGCGGGATGTGGTACGCCTCTTCCCCGCGCTGAAAGGCATCCGCTTCACGCACCGCTGGGGCGGGCCGGTCTCCGTGCCGATAGATATGGCCCCCGCCATCGGCTTCCTCGGCGATCCGCGCGCCATCTACAGCCTGGGCTGTGTCGGGCACGGCGTCTCGATGACGCACCTCAACGGACGTACCATCGCCGACCTGCTGCAAGAGCGCAAAACCGACCTGACGGATGTCTGGTTCGTCAACCGCAAGATGATCCCCTGGCCGCCGGAGCCGCTGCGCTTGATTGCCAGTCAAGCCATACGAGGCTACATGCGGATCGAAGATGCGCTGTATGAGAGGAAAATGGCATAACACGCACGCCCCCGTTTCCTCGAAGGAAACGGGGGCGTGGGAACGCAAGGTAAGAGTAAGCGCAGAGGATCAGGCTGTTGCAGGCACGGAATAGGAAACGCCGATCTCCTTGAAACCGCCGGTATCTTTTCTTTCGAGCCTGGCCGCGATGCTTTCGAAACGGGCAATGGTTTCGGGTGTGTACAACCTCTCGCCGCAGCGTAAACACACGTCAGCCTGCGCCTTGATGAGCGCGGTGTTCCCTCCGCCGCGCACGGTTTCCTCGACCTCTTTGCTCGCCATTTCGCCGCCGCAGATAGGGCACTTCGGGAAGGGTAACATGATTAGATCGAATTGCCTGGAATACGTCTGACAGCAATTCTCAGTTTGAACCATGTCATTGCGAGACGGCGTTCTTCCGTCGAAGCAATCCCCTGTTTTACGAGGAGATTGCTTCGCAAAGTGCGCTCGCAACAACATACTGAGAATTGTTGATGTCTGACAGTTTCATCGTGACCCGATTATAGCACGGCATATGGAGAAGATAAAATGAACAACATTCTCGATTGGCTCCTCGAACCTGACAATCCCTCGGTGCGCTACTTCACCCTGCGCCATCTGCTCGACCGCCCGGAAGACGATGCCGAAGTTCAGGCCGCGCGGCGCGCCATCATGACGAGCGAGCCGGTGCAGAAGATACTGGCTGCACAAAACTCCGAGGGCTACTGGAGCAAGCCAGGCAAGGGGTATTCACCCAAGTATCAAGCCACCTCCTGGCAAATCCTGTTCCTGGCCGAGCTGGGCGCGGACGGGGAAAACGAACAGGTGCGAAAAGGCTGCGAGTATTTTCTGAGTCAGTCCCCAACCAAATACGGGGGCTTCGATCCCCTGGTCTACTGTCTCAACGGCAACATGCTCTGGGCGCTGACCGCGCTGGGCTTTGGCAGTGATGAACGCGTCGCCCGCGCCGTGGATTGGCTTACGGGAATGATCATGGGCGAACTACCACATACCGGCAGTTACTCCTGGCCGGGTTTCGGCTGCGGACCCAATGATAAACTGCCCTGCGCCTGGGGCGCGGTCAAGGCGCTGCGGGCGCTGACGAACCTGCCGCCATCCATGCAATCGCCAAAAGTGAAAAAGGCTGCGGAGGCGACAGTCGAGTTCCTTTTCAGCCGCGATCCGGCGCAGGCCGACTATCCCGTTTACAAGCGCGTCAGCGGCGAGTGGTTCAAGTTTGGCTTCCCGCTCTCGTACACTTCGGAGTGTTGGAAGCTGCATTCGTCCTGTGCGAGGCCGGTCATGGCAACGACTCGCGCCTGCGCAACGCCGTTGATTTCATTATTTCCATGCGCCAACCCGACGGTCGCTGGCTGCTGAAGCACAGTCTTAACGGCAAGATGTGGGCCGATATCGAGGTCAAGGGCAAGCCGAGCAAATGGATCACGCTGCGTGCCCTACGCGTTCTGAAAGCCGCGGGAAGAGATCAGTAGGCAGAAAGCAGGAGGCAGTATGCAGGGTTACCGGGATTTGAGGGTGTACCAATTGGCCTATCGCTTGGCAATGGAGATTTACAACGAGACAAAGAATTTCCCGAAAGATGAGCGCTACTCTCTGACCGATCAGATTCGCCGCTCATCGCGCAGCGTCGCTGCGAACATCGCTGAAGCATATCGCAAACGGCAATATCCCAAAATGTTCGTCAGTAAATTGGCCGATGCGGATGGTGAAACAACCGAAACACAGGTTTGGCTCGACTTTTCACGCGACTGCGGTTACCTTTCGCCAGAACGTCACAGAGTACTGTTAGCAGGCTACGAAGAAATCGGGAAAATGCTAGGCAGCATGATTGTCCACCCCGAAAAATTTTCCCCCTGACATCTGCCTCCTGGTGACTGCCTCCTAGCGACTGCCTCCTGGTGACTGCCTCCTGGCGACTGCCTCCTGCCCCTTGTAATCGTCATCCCTATTGAAAGGAACGCCAATGGAAACCAATTTTCAAGCCACCTCGCAACTCTACTGGATCGCCGCGCTCGTCGCCGCGCTGATGGATATTGCCTTCGTCGCGCTGCTGGCGTGGCGCATCAAACCGGCGCGCTTCCGCCAACTCCAATGGCCGCTTTTCATCGTTTCGACGCTCTTCTGGACTATCTTGTGGTATGTGGTGATGTGGAATGCCTTCGTCTGGGAAACCAGTTTCCGCCACGTTTTCCAGCCCTGGCAGCGCTGGGCTTGGCCGCCGGTCTTCGGCTTAATCAGCGGAGGCGTTGCCTGGCTGTTTTGGCGGCTGTCGCTGCGCCTGCCCGGCAACTCGGTGCTGTATTTCCTCCTGCTGGGTGGACTGGAATCCTTCGTTGACCACTATTTTGCCATCCGGCACGGCGTCATGGAGACACTATTGTTACAGGAAGTGAGCATCGCTTCAGCGCTGACATTTGGCTTTTTCGAGTTCATTTTCTATTGGAGCGTCATCCTGGGCATCGCCAGCCTGTTCAGGAGGCTGTTTCCGCCCTTTGGCCGAAGCATCCCCTCGTAAAACCCTGTCATGCTGAGGCCGTCCTTTGGCCGAAGCATCTCCTCGCAAAACCCTGTCATGCTGAGGCCGCCCTCTGGCTGAAGCATCCCCTCGCAAAGCCCGGTCATAGAGTGACAATCATGAAAGTGTGACAATGAAAGGTTCTTTATGCCGAAACAATACTGCACCTACATCATGACCAACAAATACAATACTGTCCTTTACACAGGTATCACCCACGAACTGGCGGGCAGAGTCTTGCAGCACAAGGAAAGAAAGATCGAAGGTTTTACCAAACGCTATAATGTGACTAAACTGGTCTATTACGAAACTTATGAAGATGTGCGCGAGGCAATAATGCGGGAGAAGCAAATCAAAGGCTGGCTGCGCGCGAAAAAGATTGCGTTAATTGAATCACTCAACCCGAAATGGGAAGACTTAAGTGCAGGCTGGTATAACGAATAATTGTCATGCTGAGGAGCGTTCTTTGCGACGAAGCATCCCCTCCCACATTGGAGGAGACCCTTCGCCACAGAACGGCTCAGGGTGACACTCCTCTGCCTGTCATGCTGAGGAGCGTTCTTCCCTGCACCGAACGCAGGACGGTGTGCGACGAAGCATCCCCTCCCCCGCTCGAGGAGACCCTTCGCCAAAGAACGGCTCAGGGTGACATTCGTGCGTTGTGCACTTCGCCGCCGCGCCATGCAACTGTCTGAACTGGGCTGCTTTCCCCCAATAACATCGGCAGCAGAAACTCAAACGGTCCAACCTCCCCGCTGGTGAAAAAGCGCAGGGATGAACCCGTTCCCTTCGAGGGAACGGGTTCGTCATGTAGCAAACGCCCAACCTGCCGCGCCACTGCCGGGGCCGGGTCTATCACGCGCACATCTGGCCCGACGATCTGCTGGATCAATGGGATGACGAAAGGATAATGCGTACAGCCAAGCACAACCGTATCAATCCCCTGCGTCAGCATGGGCAAGAGCGCGTTTTCCAGGATCGCCCGCGTTGCCGGAGTATCCAGGTTGCCGGCCTCGATCTGTGCAACCAGCCCCGGGCAGGTATCCTGTAACAATGTCACGCCATTGGCAAAGCGCTCGACCACAGAGGCGTACAGCGCGCCCTGGAAAGTCGCCGGGGTAGCCAGCACGCCGACCACGCCGGTCTGCGTATGCTCGGCGGCCGGTTTGACCGCCGGTTCCATGCCGACAAATGGAATATCGGGGAATGTTTGCCGTAAATGATGCAGCGCCGCCGCCGAAGCCGTGTTGCAGGCCACCACGATCAGCTTCGCGCCCAGGCTTAACAAGAAGCGTGTAATTTCCTCCGAAAAAGCCCGTACTTCCTCCAGCGGACGCGGACCGTAAGGCACGTGTCCCTGATCGGCAAAATAGAGCACATTTTCGTGCGGCAACTCCTGGCGGATAGCGCGCAAGACAGATAGGCCGCCGACGCCGGAGTCAAAGATGCCGAGGGGTGAATGAGGATTGCTCATGAAAATACACCGTAATGCGTAAAGCGTAAAACGTAAAGGACGATCTCACGTTTTACGTTTTACGTTTTACGTTTTCCGCTGTAGCCACAAACGCCCGGAACAAACGCCGGGCGTGTTCGTACTCTGTCAGCCACTCAGGATGCCATTGGACGGCCAGGCCAAACGGATGACCGGGAAGCTCGACGGCTTCCACCAGACCATCGGGCGCGCAGGCGACCGGCTTGAGGGCCGCGGCCAAGTCTTTCGCGCCCTGGTGATGCATGCTGTTGACATCTATGACTGGCTCACCGAGAATTTGCCCGAGTCGACTCCCCTCGTCAACCTTTACCTGATGGGCACGATAGTCGCGCGGACGATCAGGGTAATAATCGTGTTTCAACGCGCCAGGCATCTGGTCAGCGAGGTCGGTATACAATGTCCCACCCAGGGCCACGTTCACCAGCTGAAAGCCGCGGCAGATGCCGAGGAAGGGCTTGCCGTCACTGGCCGCAGCCTGGAGCAAAGCCAATTCCAGGGTATCCCGCGCCGGGTCCACGGAGGCGAGACGTGGATGAGGTTCCCCGCCAAAGGCCTGGATGGCAATATCGCCTCCGCCAGTGAAGAGGATGCCATCCAAACGTTCGAGCAGGGATAGGCGCGCTTCTTCCGTCAGCCCGGAGGGGATCAGTACTGGCATCCCGCCCGCCTCGCTCACCGCCAGGATGTATTTGTGCATCAGCGCGGCAATAGGAAAGCCATACTGGTTCTTATCGTTGTAAGTCGTGAGGCCGATCAATGGAAGCGGCATATCTGCTCCTGGGAAAGACAAAAGGGTGCAACAACAACGAATTCGTTGTCACTGCACCCTTTATTGTAAGCCCAAACGGAGGCTACTCGAACTTCTGCTTCAGGTGGGCTTTCTTGCCCGTGCGCTCGCGCAGGAAATACAATTGCGCCCGCCGGATGTGGGTGTGGCGTTCGATCACAACCTTGTCAATGCGCGGCGAGACCAGCAAGAAGGTGCGCTCGACGCCGATGCCATTGCTGGCCGTGCGCCGGACTGTAAAATTGGCGTTGTTGCCGCCCTTGCGCAGGCGGATCACCGTCCCTTTGAACTCCTGGATGCGCTCGCGGTCGCCTTCTTTGATGCGCACGTGCACGCTGACGCTATCGCCCGGAAATAGGTCAGGGATGTTCGGATTCTTTGTGGTATTGAAATTCGTATCAAGGTTAATCATCGTCATATATCCTTACGTTTGTTTCGGCTGCCTCTCGGCGCGGGGCGAGATTATATCATGGTCATCAGGATATGAGAAGGCCAGATTCGGAGTATAATCTTGACCGTCCCGCCCCCGTAGCTCAATGGACAGAGTAATGGACTTCGAATCCAGTGGTTGCGAGTTCGAGCCTCGCCGGGGGCGCTGTCAATAAATACCCGCCGCTGGGTGAGGGGGGCACCCAACGACGGGCAACACTATTTTCTCACACAATGACAGGAAAATCAATAGGGTTTTTGAGAGATTAAGAAAATTCTAATGTGAGTGTAATATGATCCGGCGAACCTTTGCTCTCCTGCTGTGCGCCCTTCTACTTTCCGCCTGCGGCTGGACGGTCAACCCGCTGCCGCCAAGCCCCTATTACATCACCCCCTCCCGCACGCCGGTCATCTGGCCGGCCACCCCCACGCCGCGCATTCTCACCCCGACGGGCGGGAACGCGTCAACGTTCACGCCGGTCGTCCTCACGCCAACCGCCGCCGCGCAAACGGATACGCCCACCGGCAGCGCGACGGCCACATCCACCTCCGCGCCGCTGGGGACCGCCACCATTCCCGTCAATGCAGAACTCAAAGTCGAGATCACCGGCTGTAACACCAGCCTGGACATCACGCACCAGATGGGCGAGGTGACCAACGCGTACGTCACGATCAGCAACCTCGGCAAAGGGAACCTCACCAACGTCTGCGCAACGCTCTCGGCCAGCGACGAGGCCCGCCGCCACCCGGATAAGAGCCAATGCGTCCCGTCCCTGCCGGCAGGCTACCAGGTCACATTGAAGCTGACCGTTGACACTGGCTTCAAGGTGGATACCTCCATCCAGGTGGAAGTTACGACGAATGAGGGGGTTGGCGTGACAGTAGCCCGCGAAAGCTGCACCGAGATCGGCCTGCCCAACTCGAATCCCCAATTCGGCATCGTGCGGCCCATTCCATAACGCAGCCTCCAGCCACAATCAAATCGGGTGTCGTTGCGAGCCGCCGCTCTTTGGCGGCGAAGCAATCCCCTCGTAGGCTGGGAGACTGCTTCGCCAAGAGCGCTCGCAGCGACACCATCAACCAAAATCTTCGCGGTTCCCAACTTTCAGCGTAAACGTAAACCGGCTACCCTTCCCCTCCCCTTCGCTCTCGGCCCAGATGCGCCCGCCGTGCGCCTCGACCAGGCGCTTCGCGATGGTCAGGCCGATGCCGCTGCCGCCGCCGGCGCGACGCGAGCGCGAGCGGTCGGCGCGGTAAAAACGGTCGAAGATGTGGGGGAGATGTTCGGCCGGGATGCCCACCCCCGTATCCGCCACGCTGATCGCCACCTCGTCGCCGTGACGAACCGCAGAAACCCGCACTTCGCCCTCCGCAGGCGTGTATTGCAGCGCGTTGCCGATGAGATTGAGCAGCACCTGCCCGACGCGGTCCTCGTCCGCCTGGACGAGCGGAAGGTCGGGCGGCAGGCTGGAGGTCAGGGCCACGCCCTTCTCCTCGAACTGGCGTCCAAGCCGCGCTACGGCGGCGGCCACCAGCTCCGCTGCCGCGAGCGGCCTGAGGTCCAGCCTGAACGTATCCGCCTCGACGCGGCTGAGTTCCTGCAAATCGTCCACCAAACGGCTCAACCGGTCAGCTTCCTGATAAATTTGCCCAAAGGTTTCATCGTTGGCGGGCAAGACTCCGTCAATCAGGCCCTCCATCGAACCCTTGATGGCCGTGAGCGGCGTGCGCAGCTCGTGGGTCACGTCGCCGATCAACTGGCGGCGCATCGTCTCGATCTGTTCGAGCTTGCCGGCCATCGTGTTGAAACGGTCCGCTAGCTGGCCGAGTTCGTCCGCACCGCGCACCTGCACACGCTCGTGGTAATGTCCCTCGGCGATGCGCTGGCTGGCCGACATCATGGCGCGCACAGGGGCATTCACGCCCCGGCTGAAAAGCACGCTGACCACCAACGCAAACGCGACGGCGGCCAAAACCGCCCAGGCTAAAGCCTCATTGAACGAAGCCCGGAAAGTGGTGTAAAGGTCTTGCACCTGACCGCCTCCCTGACCGAATCCGGGGCCAGCCATCATGCCAGGCCCCATCATGCCGGTCATGTTGGCCATATGGCGGCTGTACGCGCCCGGGAGCGCAAATTGCGTGGTGCTTGCCAGGACGACCACGCCGACCAGGATGACGATCAAATACGAGAGAAAGAGCTTGACGCCCAGATGGCGGCGAATGGTTGCGATCATGTGTTTTCATCCTCGAAGCGATAGCCAACGCCGCGCACGGTGGCGATGAAGCCTTCATCCCCCAATTTCTGGCGGACGTGACCCAGGTGCACGTCCACGACGCGGGTATCGCCGAAATAATCGTAGCCCCACACTTTTTGGAGCAACTGCTCACGGGTCAGGACGCGGCCGCGGTTTTCGGCCAGCGCCTTGAGCAGATCGAACTCGATGGAGGTCAAGACGACTGGACGGTCATCCACCGAGACTTGCCGCGCGCCGACATCTATCCGCACGCGGCGAAAAGCCAGCACGGCGCTCTCGGACCCTGGGCCGGCTCCCGTTTGCAGACGCCGCAGGGCTGCCTTGACGCGCGCCGTCAATTCGCGCGGGCTGAACGGCTTGGTGACGTAATCGTCCGCCCCGACTGAAAGGCCGACGATCTTATCTATCTCCTCGGTCTTGGCGGTCAACATGATCACGTACACATCCGATTCGCGGCGCAGCTTGGAAAGCAGCTCGATACCGTCCATGCCGGGGAGCATGATGTCGAGAACGAGAATGTCCGGTTTGTAGGCGCGTACCGCTTTCAGCCCGGAGGGGCCGTCTGAGGCAGTGAAGACCTCATAACCCTCCGGCTTCAGGTAAGCCGTGACCAGCTTCAGGATGCTGGGTTCGTCGTCAACGACCAGGATTTTTGCCATACGACCTCCGACCTCACGCCCCCACACCTGCCCTCCCCCAAATTCCGCTAGACTGCGCGGAATTTGGGGGAGGGTGGCCGGAGGCCGGGTAGGGGCGGGTGAGATCATTCCAATTGTACCCATAAATTCGAAGAGCCGGACGTTCTGCCCGGCTCTTTTTTATCTCCACGAAACAAAACGTTCTGTGTCGCTGCTTCGGCGGTGTCCTTCGGCTTCGCTTCGCTGCGCTCAAGACGCCGCCTAAGCAATCTCCCGGCTTGCGAGGGGATTGCTTACCCTGCGGGTACGATGTCGCAAAAGGCGCTCGCAATGACACCGGTTATTCTTCGCTCATCTCGATGAAGTTCCCGTGCCAGGTGTGGAGGAAGACCTGGCCGTTGTAGCCATTGACGGAAAGCATCCCAACCACCTTGCCATCCCGCAGCGTGTCAATCGTGTAGTAGCCGTAGAACGGATCGGCATCTTCGGCGGTCGTCGTGCCGGGCTGATAGGTATCCAGGTATTTCTGCGCGTTATCGAGAGCCTGCTGCGCGGACACAGGCATCTCGGCAGAGACATCCGCCGGGGTCGTGCTCCAGGCATAACCGCCCATCATTCCGCCGTAGCCGCCATAGCCACCCATCATGCCGCCGCGACCACCCATCATATACCGATGATTCAGGCCGCCATACTTGAGATTCCACATCATGTTCGGACCGTATTCGGGATAGGCCACCTGCGTGAGCGGGTCAACCAGCAGCTCGAAGGCGCCGATGCCGGTGCTGCTTTCGATCACGCGCACGTAGGCGTGATTGTCGAAGATCATCACCTCGGCGATCTTCAGGTCAGCGTTATTCAGGCCGGCCAAGTACTTCTCGGCAGCTTGCATGGCTTGGTCAACCGTCAGCGGCGTGAGGTTGGACGTATAGCCGGGCGCGTATCCGTATCCGCCCATCATACCTCCGCCATAGCCGTAGCCGCCCATCATCCCGCCGCGCTGACCGTAGCCTTGCGCGCCGGAACGGTAACCGCGCTCCATCATCCCGGGGCCGAAGCCATAAGCCCATCCGCCTGTGGCGGATGTGGTGGCCGTAGTAGCTTGGGTGCGGTTGCCGACCCACCAGCCTGCGTACAGAGAGCCGCCAGCCAGCGCCAGGGCAGCAATAACGATAAGTGTGGCTTTTAGAATTTTGTTCATAGGTTCACTCCTCAGAAAAGTTTGGCGCGTTTCGGCGCCTTGTTTACAACCAGATTATAGGCAGGCAGGATAAAGGGAATATGAAACGAATATAAAGATTGCGTAAAGATGTTTGTCAGCGGATAGTCAGCGGATAAGCGGATCCTGCCCGCCGCTCATCCGCTTACACCGCACCTGCGGTGGGTGCAGGTGTCCGCTTTGCATCCGCTGACCAGAACCACTTGCAACCTGAATAGAGTTATAATGTAAACATGTCTGATGAACAACTCTCTTCACTATCTCGTCATAAGATCGCCATCCTGATAGATGGCGATAAC
>Ga0210021_1003547_pt1 | contig 12533 bp, 13 predicted proteins | sample CryGeymeta201517_FD_183981 | JGI IMG/M metagenome (GOLD analysis project Ga0210021, IMG submission 183981) | Groundwater microbial communities from Crystal Geyser aquifers in Utah, USA - Crystal Geyser metaG 2015-17 (SPAdes) (version 2) | ecosystem: Environmental > Aquatic > Deep subsurface >... | reverse complement strand
CCGCCATCGCGGAAGACAACCCCGAGGTCCAGGAAGCGCGCGCGCGCGGCATCCCGGTCTACAAGCGCGCGGACTTCCTCGGCCGCCTGATGGAAGACAAGATCGGCATCGCCGTGGCTGGCACGCACGGCAAGACCACCACCAGCGCCATGATCGCCTGGATGCTCTTCGCCCTCGGACGCGATCCCTCGTTCATCATCGGCTCCACACTCACCAACCTGAAGACCAACGCGCGGGCGGGCAAGGGCAGTCCCTTCGTCATCGAAGCGGACGAGTACGACCGCATGTTCCTCGGGCTGAAACCGTTCCTGGCCATCGTGACGAATATCGAACACGACCACCCCGATTGCTATCCGGCATTCGAGGACATGTTCTCAGCCTTCGAGACCTTCGCCAACCTGGTCCCGCCGGATGGCACGCTGATCGCCTGCCTGGACGATCCCGCGTCCGCCGAACTCCTGCACCGGGCGCGGCGCGCCGGCAAAAACACGCTGGGCTACGGCCTGCAGGGCGAGAACACCATCAACGCCCCGCAATGGACCCTGGCGCGGAATCTCCAACCCAACGCGCGCGGCGGTTTCGATTTCGATGCGGTCTCCAACCTGTTCCCCGAAACCGAGTCCATCCCCGTGTCCCTGCAAGCGCCCGGCAGGCACAACGCGCAAAACTCACTGGCCGCGCTCTCGGTGGCCGCGCTGTTGGGGCTTCCCCCGAAAAAAGCCGCCGAGGCGCTGGGAGAATTCCGCGGCACGGGGCGCCGCTTCGAGGTCATCGGCGAGGCGCAGGGCGTCACCGTCATCAACGACTACGGCCACCACCCCACCGAGATCAAGGCTACGCTGGCCGCGGCGCGCGCGCGTTACCCCGGACGCCGCATCTGGGCTGTCTGGCAGCCGCACACCTACTCACGCACCCAGACTCTGTTTGAACACTTTGTCCATGCCTTCGGCGACGCGGACGAAGCGCTCGTCACCGAAGTCTACGCCTCGCGCGAACCGAAACAGGATTTCACCAGCGCGATGGTGGTCAGTTCCATGCGTCACCCCTCGGCGCATTTCACCGCCGAGTTGAAGGACGCGACGAAGTACCTGCTCGACCATCTCCAACCCGGCGACGTGTTGATCGTCTTCTCCGCCGGGGACGCCGACCAGGTCAGCGCGGACGTGCTGGCTGGATTGATGTAACGCAAAATTTATTTTGCGACCGCGATTCGCAAGATAAATCTTGCGGTACAACGAGGTGAACCATGACCAAGAAACAGGATGAAACCCGCCGCTTCGAATCTGTGACTTTGGGCCTGCCCCCATTAAAAATGGTCTTGGTGCACGCCGACACGGAACGCCGCAACCGCCCCGCCAAAAAAGTTGCCGCGCCGCGCAAATCCCAAAAAGAATTGGACAACCTGAAAGCCGTCATCAAGTTGATTGATCATTTGATGGAGACAGAGTAGACAGGTACACACGTACACAGGTAAACAGGAATTATGCTGAACATCTCCGCCCTGCGCGCTGTATTCGGGGAACGACTGCAAGAGAACGTGATTCTTGCGCCGTTCACGTCTGCGCGCATCGGCGGCCCGGCGGACGCGCTGATCACCGCCAGATCGGCGGATGAACTCGCGGAGGCGGTCGCGCGGCTGTGGGAGATGGACGCGCCCTACATTATTTTTGGCGGCGGCTCGAATGTGCTGGTGAGCGACCGCGGCGTGCGCGGCGTGGCGGTGCTCAACCGGGCGAAGGCAGTCCGCTTCGATGGCGGCAACCCGCCCAAAGTCTGGGCGGAGGCGGGCGCGGGATTCAGCAGTCTCGCGAACCGCGCCGCGGAGCGCGGTCTCGCGGGCCTCGAGTGGGCCGCGGCCGTCCCCGGCACGGTCGGCGGCGCAGTCTACGGGAATGCGGGCGCGTTCGGCGGCGACGTGGCCGGCAATCTCATTGTCGCGGAATTGTTGACGGAAAACGGGCGCGAACGCTGGCCTGTTGAAAAAATGGAATACGGTTATCGCACCAGCGCGCTGAAACGCTCCGCCTTAAAATTTGTCATTTTGGGCGCGGAAATGCGCCTGAACCATAGCACAAAAGAGGCAGTCAGGTTTAAAATCGGTGAATTCGTTTCCAAGCGCAAGTCCACCCAGCCGCCCGGCGCAAGCATGGGCTCGATGTTCAAGAACCCGCCGGGCGACCATGCCGGTCGGTTGATCGAAGCCGCAGGGTTGAAAGGCACGCGCATCGGCAACGCCGAGATCAGCGCGGCGCATGGAAACTTTTTTGTCAATCACGGCAACACGAAGGCGAACGACCTTCGAGCGCTCATCGAACTGGCGCAAAAAACGGTTGAAGAAAAATTTGGAATCAAACTGGAACTGGAAATTGAGTTGATTGGTGATTGGTAATTGGTAATTGGTAATTTCAGGAAATCGCGATTCCACCGTCATTGCGAGCCTTCGGGAAGCAATCTCCTCGAAACAGGGGATTGCTTCGCAGAGAACGCTCGCAATGACGGAAGGTTAGGAATGTTTTGAATCAAAGACGTGATTTACTGATTTTAGGTAGACAGGCACACACGTACACAAGAAAACACGGAATACGCAACACGCACTACGCAACTATCAAACTACGGAACACGGAACACGAAACACGCAACATGAAATCAAACAAACCTTCCCGTTTAAAAATCGCCGTCCTCTTCGGCGGCCGCTCCGGCGAGCATGAAGTCTCGCTCATGTCGGCGCGCTCGGTGATCGCCGCGCTGGATCCTGAGAAATACGAAGTCACACAGATCGGCATAACGCACGCGGGAAATTGGGTCGTGGGTGAGAATGTTCTCGAAGCATTGGAGCAGGGCAAGACCGACTCCCTCGACCACGCGTTTATCTTCCCCGAACCCAACTATCCGGGCTTGTACGCAACACGCAACACGCAACACGTAAAGATCACCGACCTCGATGTTGTGTTTCCTGTATTACACGGCACCTTCGGCGAGGATGGCGCCATGCAGGGACTATTTGAATTAGCAGATGTAGCCTACGTGGGCGCGGGCGTGGTCGGTTCGGCGGTCGGCATGGACAAGGGCATCTTCAAGGATGTAATGCGCGCCAACGACATCCCCGTGGTGGATTGGGTGATCCTGCGCCGCTCGGAGATCGAGCAGGATATGGAAGCCGTCATCCGCAGGGCTGAGGCGTTGGGCGCGTATCCGCTGTTTGCCAAACCTGCCAACCTCGGCTCGTCGGTGGGAATCACCAAATGCAACAGCCGCTCCGACCTGGGCGAGGGACTCATGGAAGCCGCGGCCTTCGACCGCCGCATCCTCGTGGAGCGCGGCGCGGGCAACGCGCGCGAGATCGAAGTCAGCGTGCTGGGCAATGACCAGCCGATCGCCTCCGTGCCGGGCGAAGTTTTGCCGAGCCGCGAGTTCTACTCGTACGAATCGAAATACGTGGATGGCACCAGCGGACTCGTCATCCCCGCGCAGATCCCCGCCGAGGCCGCCGAACGCATCCGTGACCTGGCCGTACGCGCCTACCAGGCGATTGACTGCGCCGGCATGGCGCGCGCGGATTTCTTCCTCGAAAAAGAAACGGGACGGGTTCTGCTCAACGAATTGAACACCCTGCCCGGTTTTACCAGCATCAGCATGTACCCGAAACTGTGGAACGCGACCGGCATCACCTATCCCGAATTGGTGGACCGCCTGGTCGAACTGGCGCTGGAGCGCAAAGCGGAACGCGACCGCACCACCCGGGAATTTCGGAGGAGCGATTGAGCGATAAAGAGTCCCCCTCCCGCGCCGACCTCGTGCGCCAACGACGGAAGAAAGACGAGAACCGCCGACTGACGCGCCCCGCGCAACGCGCCTCGCTCCCGACCCCGACCTTGACGCGCCGCGGCGCGACCCTGGACGCCTCCACCGTGCGCGCCAAGCCGAAGAAGGCCAAACTGGTGCGCCAATACGAGGCGGTCGCGGCGGCCCCGCTGGCAGGTCAACTGCGCGCCCCCGCCCTGCCCCACATCCGCGTGGGCTGGAGGCTTTTGTCATTTTTCCTCGTTGCATTATTCGGCGCGGGCATTTATTTCGCGTGGACCTTGCCCGCGTTCCGCGTGGCAGGCGCGACGCTCGCCGGCAACCAGATGTTGACCGCGGAAGAGTTTGAATCCGTGCTTCACCTGAACGGCGCGCCCGTTTTCCTCATCGTCCCTGCGGACGCGGAGAACGCCTTGCGGCGCAAATTCCCGGAGATCACGTCGGTGAAAGTTTCGGTGGAATTGCCCAACAAGGTTATCGCGGCCATCACGGAACGCCAGCCGGTCATCCGCTGGGAGCAGGGCGGCGAGTTCGCCTGGGTGGACGCCGAGGGCGTGATTTTCCGTCCGCGGGGCGAAGCGGGAGGCCTGGTGGTGGTCAGCGCCTCGGGGTCGCCGCCAGCCGGCTCGAGGTCCGGGGATGACCCGCTGGCGCCCGTCCCGTTCGTCGCGGCGCAGGTCATCGAGTCCATCCGCCTGTTGGCGCCGCACGTCCCGCAGGGTTCCGTCCTGCTGTACAACCCCAAATACGGGCTCGGCTGGGTGGACGGGCGCGGCTGGACGGTCTGGTTCGGCTCGAACGCGGCTGAGACCGATGTGAAATTACGCATTTATTCCGTGCTGGTGGATTCACTGGCCGAGCGCGGCATCACGCCGTCTTTTATCAACGTGGCGTCTCCGGGCGCCCCGTATTATCGCTTGGGACAATAACATGGAAGAGATCGTTGTCGGCATAGATGTAGGCACGACCAAGATCTGCACGCTCGTCGGGCGCGTGGAGGACGGCAAGTCCATCCGCATCCTGGGCGTGGGCATCGAGCCGTCGGAAGGCATCAAAAAAGGCAACATTGTGGATTTGAACGCGGCCACGCAGGCCATCACGCGTTCGGTGAAACGCGCCGAGTCCACCTCGGGGCTGGAAATCGCCAGCGCGCTGGTGAGCCTGGCGGGCGCGCACGTCTCTTCGGTGAACAGCCGCGGGACGTCCGCCGTCACGGGCGGGATCGTGGACGAGTTGGATATTTTCAACGCCCTCGACCAGGCGCGCGCGATTGCGATTCCCTCGGACCGTGAGATTGTCCACGTGATCCAAAGAGGCTTCTCCATTGACGGGCAGGATGGCATCCGCCAGCCGATGGGTTTGCACGGCTACAAGATGGAAGTGGAGACTCACATCATCACCGCCTCGGCCGCGACGGTGGACAACCTGCGCCAGTGCGTGGGCGCGGCAGGTGTGAAGCAAATGCAATTTGTATTGAATCCGCTCGCTTCGGGCGAGGTCACGCTGACGGAAGAGGAACGCGAAATGGGCGTGGCGGTCTGCGACATCGGCGGCGGGACGACCGACCTGGCGATCTACGTGGACGGCAATGTATGGCACACAATGGTGCTGGCCGTCGGAGGCAATCACATTACGCAGGATATCGCGCACGGACTGCGCCTGCCCGTCAGCCAGGCCGAGGAAGTAAAAATCCAGCAGGGACACGCCCTGCGCGGCGAAGTGGGCCCGGAGGAATATTTCTCCATCCGCCCGTTCGGCGAAGATCACGCGGCGCAGATCAACCGGCAGGACCTGTCGAACATCATCGAAGCGCGCGTAGCAGAAATGTTCAAACTCATCCTGCAGGAGATCAAGCGCTCCGGGTATGACGGCCTCCTGCCCGCAGGCCTGGTGTTGACCGGCGGCACGTCCATGCTGCCCGGCATTAAACGCCTGGCCTCCGAGGTGATGGGACTCCCCGTCCGCGCCGCGCAACCGGAACACCTGGTCGGCCTGGTGGACAAATTAAACTCACCAGCTTATTCCACCAGTGTTGGACTCCTGTACTGGGGCTTCAACGCTCACGAAACCGGAACCAGCCAAAAGCGCGGACGGAAGCGCCGCGTAAAAGGAGAGCCAAATATGATTTTTGCCAATGCCAAAGAATGGATCAAGAGGTTGTTGCCGTAACCTGCCCTCACCCCAACCCTCTCCCGATTACGGGAGAGGGGGAAGAGATCGAAAGTACTTTTTACCCTACGCGTAAAAGAAATTTCCCTCTAATCTCGAAAGGAGAAGCCCTATGGACGCAAACAAAGTCACACGAAACCTGTCAACCGAATCGTACGCACGCATCAAAGTCATCGGCGTGGGAGGCGGCGGATCGAACGCCGTCAACCGCATGATGGACGAAGGCATTCAAGGCGTGGAGTTCATCTCCGTCAACACCGACGCACAGGCGCTGATGCTCTCGAAGGCCTCGGTGCGCGTCCGCCTTGGAGACAAGTTGACGCGCGGCCTCGGCGCGGGCGGCGACCCGGAAGTGGGCCGCAAAGCCGCGGAGGAGACCGCCGACGAGTTGTACAACGTGCTCAAAGGTTCGGACATGGTCTTCGTCACCGCGGGCATGGGCGGCGGCACCGGCACCGGCGCGGCGCCCATCGTCTCGCAGATCGCCAAAGAGTCCGGCGCGCTGACCATCGGCGTTGTCACCCGCCCGTTCACCTTTGAAGGCATGCGGCGACAGCAGTCCGCGGAACAGGGCATCGGCAAACTCAAGGAACACGCCGATACGCTGATCGTCATCCCGAACGACCGCCTGCTCCAACTGGCCGACAAGCGCGCCAGCCTGCAGGATTCGTTCCGCATGGCCGATGAAGTGCTGCACCAGGGCATCCAGGGCATCTCCGAACTGATCACCACCCCCGGCCTGATCAACCTCGACTTCGCCGACGTGCGCACGATCATGGGCGAAGGCGGCGCGGCCCTCATGGCGGTTGGCAAAGGCGAAGGCGACGAGCGCTCCCGCAAAGCCGCCGAACAGGCCATCTCCAGCCAGTTGCTGGACATCACCATTGACGGCGCGCGCGGCGTCCTGTTCAACATCACGGGCGGTCCGAGCCTGACCCTGTTCGAGGTCAACCAGGCGGCGGCCATCATCCGCGAGACCTCGCACCCGGATGTGAACCTGATCTTCGGCGCGGTGATTGACCCGAACATGGGCGACGAAGTCCGCATCACGGTCATTGCCACCGGCTTCGAGCGCGGCGGACTGCCGCGACGCATCCTGGAGCGCCCGACCACCACGCGTCGCACGGAACCGTCCTCCCAGCCCATGCACTACATTCGCCCGATGGAAAATGTCTCGGTCAGCGCAGTGCATGAGCCTAAAGCGGATGAGGGCCACAAGTCTACGCCGCCTGCCACGTATGGAAGTGAAGATCTCGACATTCCAACCTTCCTGAGAAATCGAAGATAATGAGCAAAAGCGATCCCGATGAGGGGTCGCTTTTTTATTGCGTGTTACGTGTTGCGTAACGCTTGCCAGCCCTGATCTCAAACCCGCGGGCGAAGTGAGTTTCGTGCTAAAATTGCCGCATGGAAAAAGCCCGCCTGCCCTCCCCCGCTGAACACCCCTCCTACCTAAAACATCGCCGCGAATTGTGGACGAAGATCCTCGTCCCGATGCTGGCGGCAGTGGCGCTGATCGTCGCCGTCGCGGTTCTGACGGGCTTCGCCGCGTCTCGCGAAAATAGCGAGGTCGGCCGATGGGCGGCCATCTCCACCATCTGGATCGTCATCCCGATCATGGCCGCGGGACTGCTCCTGCTTTTGGTCTTCATCGCCATCCTCTACGGGATGGCGCGCCTGCTGGCGCTCCTACCGACCTACACGGGGCAGGCGCAAAAAATCGCCTGGCGCATCGAAGGCGCCATCAAACGCGGCGCGGACATGGCCGTCAAACCCGTCCTTGCATTGGAAGGTATCACTGCTACCCTCAAGCGTCTCACTGGCATAAAATAAACGGGAAAGGTGACAGTCACTTTGCAAGTGACTGTCACCTGCACCAAAATAGAAAGGTATTTTTTCATGGAAAACAAAAGTAAAACCCTTCTCCTCGGCGCGCTGATCGGCGCGTTCACCGGACTGATCGCCGCCATGCTGCTCTCCCGCCGCGCCGAACGCGATGAGAACTCCAATGCCATCACCATCACCACCGGCGATGGGATAAAGATTGGCGCGCTGGTGTTTGGATTGTTGCGGGCGATTGCAAGTTTGGGCGATGATAAGTAGATTTCCGCTGAGGTGGGAATGGAAAATAACTCTTTTGAATGGGATGATGAGAAAGCGGAAATAAACCTTCGCAAACATGCGATCAGTTTTGATGAAGGCGCAACAATATTCGATGACCCACTCGTGTCAACCATTCTTGATCAGAGACATTCCGTCGAAGAACAGCGATTTATCGCAATTGGAATGTCCGTTGACGGAAATTTGCTGGTTGTTTCCTATACCGAGCGAGAGGAAAGATTTCGCCTGATCAGTTGCCGCAAAGCAACAAAAGCCGAAAGAAATGATTATGAAAACAACTGAAAACGACGACCTGCTTCCCGAATACGATTTTAGCAAAGCCGAGCGCGGCAAGCATTACCGTCCCTTGCACAAGGGATATACCGTTCACGTCCATAAGAAAGACGGGACTACCGTAGTTAATCACTATAAACTCGAAAAAGGAACGGTGTTGCTCGAACCCGATGTGCGCGCCTACTTTCCCGATTCCGAGTCTGTCAATGCGGCGTTGCGTTCTCTCCTCCAATTGATTTCCGAGATGCCGCACACGGACAAACCATACATAAAGCGAACCAATTCGGCGCGACAGGTTGCCGAATGAAAACTGCCGTCGTGATATGACCACAAGCGAAAAACAGCCTGAACAAAAAGAGAAATGGCACGAAATTCCCTACCCCGCTTCGGCATACACGTTTCCGCGCGAGGCGCTATTGCATCGCGTGTGGTTCGACGAGAATTATCTCCACATGGAATTGACCGATGGGCGCGTCATCTCCGTGCCTCTTTGGTGGATTCCCACATTACAGAACGCATCGCCAGGGGAGCGGGAAAAATACGAAATCAGCCAGGATCGCAAAATGATCATTTGGGATCCAGACAAATGCGCGATCAATGACGAAGTACGGATTGACGACTATCTCCACAATCGCCCATCGAATGAGGAATGACCATCGCGTTGTAACGCCGACCGAGGACACGCGCCCTCGGTCTTTTTCATTATGGATAATATGATTCCCATCTCCAAACAAACCGCGCGTCGCTTCGTTCTCGGCAGGCAGGGACTGTGGCCTGGCCGCCGTTGGCGCGGGAAGAAAGGCGTGGCGCAGGCCATGCGCGCGGGCGAGGCTCTGCAACTCGATCCGCTAAATATGGTCGCGCGCAGCCAGGATATCGTTCTACACAGCCGCGTGTTGGATTACAAACCCGAGTATCTTTACCAGGTCGCCTACGGAGAGCGCCAGTTTTTTGATTACGGCGGCTGGCTGGCCATGTATCCAATGGAGGAGCTACCGTATTGGCGCATGCGCATGGAAAAACGCACGCGCGACGAATACGTGAGTTATTTTGTCCAGAACCACCGGGAGGTGTTGGAGCAAGTGCGCGCAGAGTTGCGGAGGCGCGGCCCGCTGGGAAACCGCGATTTTGACGGCAAGCGTTTGGAAATGCAAAGTTACCGCGGACGAAAGGAAACGTCGGTGGCGTTGTTCGATATGTGGCTTTCCGGCGAATTGATGATCCATCACCGCCAGGGCTTTAATCGCGTGTACGATTTTCGGGAGAACGTCGCGCCCAAGGAATTCGATTATGTGGCAACCGAACAGGAGGCCGAGGAATTCTTTGCGCGGAAATCGGTGGCATTTATGGGCTTGAAGAACGAAGGGAATATACGAGCGGAAATGCGCGGGTACTTGCGCGAAAATTATTCGATTGAGGAGATGAAGAGTCTGCTTGGGAGGTGGAAAGAGTCCGGGATGTTTGAGCAGGTTCAAGTCGAGGGCGGACGCGAAACGTATCTAATTTTGGCGGAGGATGTCCCGGCGTTGGAATCGCTTGCGAACGGAAAAGTCCCCAAAGGATGGAATCCCAAAGAAACAACCACGCTGGAGGAGGTCACGTTTCTTTCGCCGCTGGATATTGTCAGCGCGCGCGGACGGGCGAAGAAATTGTTCGATTTCGATTACAAGTGGGAAGTGTACGTGCCGGCGCACAAACGCCGTTGGGGTTATTACACCCTGCCGATTTTGTACGGCGACGACCTGGTGGCGCGGCTGGACCCGAGGCTGGACCGCAAGACAATGACCCTGCGCGTGCTGGGTTTTTGGCTGGAAGAGGATGCGCCAAAGGATGAGACTTTTGCGAGCGCACTCGCCAATGGGCTGGGACGCTTTGCAAAATTGGCGGGAGCGCAAAGGGTGGAGGTCGGCGCGCTGAAGCCCGTCAAGTTGCGTTCGTATTTGAAGAAGCATATCAAGTTGTAAGCCGATCCAGTGGAAATCTGGCCTGGATTTGTCCCGGTTTTTGTTATTTGATTGTATTGTTAAACACGTTGACGAAGGGAGGAAAAGCGTATAGTATTGATTTATGGGTTTTCCATCTTTGCGCGCCAGGGTTTCCATAAGAAATGGGGGGAGTCATGAGTCCCTGTGCGCTGCAGCAGGAACGTCCCGATGACTTCCAGAAGATCCCCGGTTGGACGCCGCTCACAGGCCGGGATCAAACGCGTTTCTTCGCCAGCGCCAGGTTGGGAGGCGCTCTTTCAGGCCCTCCCTGACCCGGCCATGATCCTCGGCCCGGATTTCAGCATCCTGCATGTCAACCGCGCCACACAGCAGGCCACGGGTTTATCGGAACAGGAACTCAAGGGCCGGCCGTGTTACGAGATTTTTCACGACGCCAGCCGGCCTCCGCAGGGCTGTCCGTTGGCCGAAGTGATTGCCAGCGGCCGCGGCGGAACGGCCGAACTGGAAGTCGAAATTCTAAAAGGCGCCTACCGGGTTGCCTGCGCGCCGGCGCTGGACGAAAACGGGAACATCCAAAATATCATCCACCTGGCATCCGACATCACCGAACGCAAGAAACTGGCGCAGGCCTTGCGCGCCAGCGAGGAGAAATTCCGCACGCTGGCGGATTTCACCTACGGTTGGGAAACCTGGCTGGACGCGCAACAGCAGCCGGTTTACGTCTCGCCCGCCTGCGAGCGCATCAGCGGCTACCGCCCGCAGGAGTTCATCGCCGACGCCGGGTTGATGGAACGCATCGTTCATCCCGACGATAAAGAAATCTGGGAGCAGCACCTGCTTCGGCATCGCCAGGGAGACGGTCCCGACAACCTGGATGAGATCATATTCCGCATCGTCCGCCGCGACGGGGAAACGCGCTGGATCGAACACGTCTGCCGCGCCGTGCATGGCGCGGATGGGACCTACCTGGGACGGCGCGCCAGCAACCGCGACATTACCAAATCCAAACAGGCGGAAGAGGCGCTGCACGAAAAAGAAGAGAACTACAAATCCTTGTATGAGATGATCCGCCTGATAGCTGATAACATCCCTGACCTGGTTTGGGCAAAGGATATGGAGGGGCGCTATCTCTTTACCAACCAGGCCATCGTTGAAAAACTGCTCATCGCGCGGGATACCGAAGAACCCATCGGCAAAACGGACCTGTATTTCGCGGGGCGGCAAAGAGCCGCTCATCCCGAAAACCCCGATTGGCATACCTTTGGCGAACTGTGTGTCAACACGGATGGAATCATACACGCCAGTCAACGCGCGCAGCGCTTTGAAGAATCCGGGAATGTAAAAGGCGAGTTCCTGTTCCTGGATGTTTACAAAGCGCCGTTTTGGGATGAACAGGGCAACATGATCGGCACAGTGGGAATTGGCCGGGATGTAACCCACGAGAAAGTTTTAGAGCGTGAATCCAAACAGGCGGAAGAGGCCCTGCGAATCGCCGAAGCCAACTACCGTTCCATTTTCGAAAATGCGACCGTCGGCATTTTCCAATCCACGCCGCAGGGACGTTTCCTGAGCGTCAACCCGGTCATGGCGCGCATCTTCGGATACGATACGCCCGAGGAAATGGTCGCGGGCGTCGTCAACATCGAGAAACAAGATTACGTTGATCCGGCCGACCGCCGCGAATTTCAGCGCCTGATGATCGAACGGGGGGAAGCGCGCGAATTTACCAGTTGGAATTACCGAAAAAATGGCGAGCGTATCTGGATCCAGGAAAGCGCCCGCGCCGTAAAGGACGCGCAGGGCAACATTCTATACTACGAAGGCTTTTTATCCGATATCACCGAACGCAAGCGGGCCGAAGACGCAAAGCGCCAGGCGGAAATTCGTTACCGTTCCCTGTTCGAGCAAACGCACGATGCCATTTTTATCCTGGATTTGGAGGGCCGCCACCTGGACGCCAACCCGCGCGCCGCCGAAATGCTGGGATATACCCGTAACGAAATTCTAAAACTCTCATTCGCGGACACTTCCGCCCAATTGCAGGAAAGCCGGCAAGTAATGAAGCGCTTACACGCAGGCGAACATATCCCTTTATATGATACTGTTGGCGAACTCGAGGCGGGCCAGCGTTGAACCTGCCAGAGTGGTTCTTTTTCGTTTGGTTTTTGGGTTTGTCACCCAATTGCAAATTATGAAGTGCATTGGTTGGCAATTTTCTTGGTT
>Ga0210021_1003545_pt1 | contig 12535 bp, 9 predicted proteins | sample CryGeymeta201517_FD_183981 | JGI IMG/M metagenome (GOLD analysis project Ga0210021, IMG submission 183981) | Groundwater microbial communities from Crystal Geyser aquifers in Utah, USA - Crystal Geyser metaG 2015-17 (SPAdes) (version 2) | ecosystem: Environmental > Aquatic > Deep subsurface >... | reverse complement strand
GAAAATCCGGAGTGACTTCTTTCGCATAGCGGGGTTTTATCGAATAACCGTCCCTGCAATTCAACCCGCTTCAAGGAAGGAGTGGAACCATGAAAAATTCCTACCCGCTCGTGATCGCATTCGGGATTTTCTTCCTGTTCTTCATCCAGATGGCTGGCATCCTGATTGAGTCCATCTACATCCTCGACCTGATGAACACCTCCCTGGACGCAAAAGTCCTGGGTCTGCTTTTTTTCTTTACCCCCGCGCTCTTGCTCCCATTTCGGAAGAAATTTCCGAGTTGGTTTGTTTGGGCGCTCTTCGGCGTGCTTTTCATTTCCCGCGGCCTCACACCAACCCTGAACACCCTGGGCAGGATGGTCGCTTCCGGCATCGGGATCGGCTCCGCCCTGCTCCTGTTTCCCATCCTGTTAACTTCCAGGCAAAAAGGATCTTTGGTATCGGCTGGCCTGGCTCTCGCCGTGGGACTTTCAGTATTGCTCCGCACGCTAAACTACAGCCTCGACCTCTCCCTCACATCTCAAGGCGGATGGATCGGCTGGGGACTTGGTCTGCTATTCGGCTGGACTCTGACCCAACTGAATTGGGAGGACGAACGTACATCGCCTCATTCCGACGGGAGGGCGGTCTCTGCCGTCCTCGGCATTTTCCTCACCCTCGCGTTGACCTACTTCGCCTTCTCCGCCCCGGCGGTGATCGCGCGCTGGACTCAGGGCAACTACGCCTTGATCGTCTCCACCGTCAGCCTGCTTTCGGTGGGATGGATTTACCTGTCCGCGAGCAAACCCGATCTTCTGAATCGAATCTCGCGGCGCGGACTGTTGATCTGGAATCTCGTTTTCACTCTCAGCCTAACAGCGACCATCCTTGCTCATCGCGTTTCCTTTCCATTGACTCCAGATTCTCCCGCGGTGATTGTAGGCGCTCCAAGTTTGCTTCAACAAATTCCGCTGATCTTGATGCTGTTGACTTTCCCCGTCATTTTTCTGGATTTGCGTTTCTTTTTCAACAGCATTCAGCAGGAGAACGCTTCGCCGCGCGCGCTCATTCCAGGGATGTTGATTGGAAGCCTGGCGCTGATCCTGCTGGTCTTCATCAACATCTTCACGAACGTTTGGGGCTACGTCGCGCCGGTCAGCGCCATATTCCGCAACCAGTTCTATTTGCCGTATTTGCTAATTGCAGGGATTATCACTTTGCTCATCTGGCGGCAGAAGCAGGCCGAGTCACAACCCACGCAAGACATCAACGGAAAAATTTCATTAGGCTGGATCGTCCTCCTCGGAGCGATTTTCCTTTTGACCGGTTTCAGCGCCCTGCGGACAGATAGAGTTCAACCTGGAAACCCAGACAAGGCCTCACTCATCGTAATGACCTACAACATCCAGGAAGCCAACGATGGTTTCGCGGAACATTCCTACGACCGCCAACTGGCGATGATCCAAAAAGTCTCGCCCGATATCCTCGCCTTGCAGGAATCCGACTCGGCGCGCATCTCGCTGGACAACAACGATTATGTTCGTTACTATGCCAGCAAGCTGGGATACTATGTCTACTACGGCCCGACCACGGTCACGGGAACATTCGGAACGGCCATCCTGTCGAAGGTTCCGCTGCAAAACCCACGGGCGGTATTCACTTTCAGCGATACCGACGAGATCGGCGCCGCCGAAGCGGAGATCACCGTGGGCGGACGCATCTTCACCATCTACAATGTTCACCCGGACGGCTCGGATGCCGCCATGCTGGCTTTTGCAAAGAGCCTGCTGGAACGGTCGCGTGACAAAGCCAACGTGATCGTTCTGGGTGATTTTAACTTACGAGATTACGAAGAGGCATTTCAATTGATCGCGGCCGTGTACACCAACGCCTGGACGAGTGTCTATCCGTCCAAAGTTGGCGCAGATGGAACCGACATGTCCGGGAAGAATCGGATTGACCACATTTTCTTCTCTCCCATTCTCCGTGCGCGCAACCCGATGTATGTTCTGCCGCCCGCCTCCGCGACGGATCACCCGGTGCATTGGACGGAGATTTACTGGGAATAGATAACAAAATGAATTTGCGCTATCTGTTTTTCGCTGCCCTGAGCGGAGGGTACTCCCGCAGTCGAAGGGCGGGTACATGACACAACGCGTGCGCATGTGACCTGTCCTTCGACTACGCTCCTCGAAGTACACTCGTCGCTCCGCCCCCTTCGGGGACATCGCAGGACGGTGATCTTAAACCTCACCACAGGTCGGTTTTGCGTCCAACGGACTGCCCGGTGAGAATTACTTACATACGCGCGGCTGACGATTTGGCGCGCGAACTCGGCCTGACATGGAAGTGGATCACCCCGTTCTACAACTTGCGCTGGGCCCTGCGTCCCTGGTTGGCGAAGTTGTTACGTCGGCCGAACCGGCCAAATTTCACGCCATCGTGGGGCTAAAAACGCAGGCTCAGTAGATGAAGATCTTGTAGTGACGACTTCCCTGGCACCGCCCGCCAGGGCAGGTGTAGTCGTCCGCCTGAAAAAACAACTAAAGTCGTCACTACAAGTGCAAATTTTCATCTACTGCTCTCCCCGATTGCCTACCTGCGCCCGGCTCTCGACATTCCGTTCTGCCACCACGAAAAGTGGGACGGCACAGGTTATCCACACGGCCTGAAAGGGGAGGAAATCCCGCTGGCGGCGCGCCTCTTTGCAGTGGTGGACGTGTACGACGCGCTACGCTCGGACCGTCCCTATCGCGCCGCATGGCCGGAAGAAAAAGTGCGGGAATATATCCGCGAGCAGGCGGGCAAGCATTTTGATCCGAAGGCGGTGGATGCGTTCATGCGGATGGATCAGGCCGAGCCTGGATGAGCGGAAAAAATAAACTGCCGATCCGGCTTGACATCCCTGCGCGATGCAGGTAATCTCCAACTCATGCGACGCTGGTTCCGCTTTCGTAGTGACCTGGGCCTGCAACTGCTGGCCTTGTATCTCCTGCTGATCGTCCCGTTCCTGCTGGCCTTGTGGATCTTCGACGGGTTGGTCGGTCAGCGGATCCGCGAGGATGCGCAGGCCAGCGACACTTCCCTGGCGCAGGCCATCGCGCAGGAGACCGACCTCTCGATTGGCAACGCGCTGAACATGGTGGCGGGACTGGCCTCCTATCCGGAGGTGATCGAAGCCGATCCCACCGGGATGGAGCCGCTGTTTCGGGTGATCCTGAACACGCGCCCGGATGTCAACCTGGTCTATCGCCTGGACGCGAACGGCATCATGCTCTATCACTATCCGGTCGGGCCCGGCTCCACCGTCGGGGTTGATTTTTCATTCCGCGATTATTTCCAGGGCGCGCTTCACACGACACAGCCGCTCGTCTCACAGGGACGCATTTCGCCCACCACCAACCAGGCGGTGGCGACCGCCGTCATGCCGCTCTGGTCCCCCGATGGAAAATTCCTCGGGCTGGTGGGGGCGAACATCAAATTGGAAAGCTTGAGCGAAACGCTGATCGCCATCCTCTCGGAACATCAATCCGGGCAGGGCTTTCAGGTGGTCATCCTCGATTCGGCGGGGCAGATCATCGCTCATCCCGATTCCGGCCTCCTGCTTCACCCGGCCGCCGATCTCCTGCCCGGAAATTTTCTTGACAACCCCAATGACGTCAATCACGCGCGTGTCCTGGAGTCGCCAGGCGGCGGGCGGAGACTGTACACCTACGCCGGGGTTTCAGGCATTGGCTGGAAGGTGGTCGTCAGCCGCCCCATCGCGGCGGCCTTTACCACCCAGATCTTTTTGCGTCAAATCGTCCTGGCGGTGGCCGGCAGTTTCCTGCTGATCGGCTTGTTCTTCTGGCTGGCGCTCGCCTTCCGCGTCATCCAGCCGATTGAACGGCTGGCGCCCATCAGCGAATCCATCGGAACGAAACAGGGCATCAGCAAAGAGGAGCGAAGCCTGCTCCTGCGGCAGGCGGGACGCGGCGACCAGATCGGACACCTCATCCGCAGTATCATCCAAATGGGCGATTCCATCGAAGCGCGCATGAAGGAGCAGGCCACCCTGCTGGAGACCAGCACAGCCGTCATCTCCACCCTCGATCTGCAAACCGTGCTGGATCGCATCCTGGAGCAAATGGGGCGATTGCTGGCGATCCAAATGTACGCCATCATCCAATTGGATGAACAGGCGGGCTCGTTCCGCGTCCGCGCCAGCCGCGGCCTCTCGCGCCAATTTGCCGAGAGCCTGTCCATTATGCCGACCGAACCCGACTCGGTCACCATGCGCGCCCTGAACAGCCGCCAGCCCGTGCAGGTCAGCGACACGGAGACCGACCCGTCCTACGTTATTCGGCGGGCGCGCGCCCGCGCCGAGGGCTACCGCGCCATCCTGGCCGTGCCGCTCCACACCAAACACGCGCCGCCCACCGCGCTGGTCGTCTTCCATCCCACGCCGCACGCCTTCGCTGAAAATGAGATCCAACTGCTGGTGAACTTTGCCAATCACGCCGCCATGGCGGTTGAGAATGCCATCCTGTTCGAGCGCAGTGACATGCGCCTGGAGGAGCAAACCCGCCGCCTCGAATCCCTCGTCCAGTCCTTGCATGACGGCTTGATCCTCAGCGACCTGGAAGGCAAAACTGTTTACGCCAACCGCCGCGTGGGGACGATGGCCGACCTGGCGGCGGATGAACTGGCGGGGTTGCCGGTCAAACACATTTTGGCGCGCATCCTCTCCCGTTCGCAGGACAGCGAAAAGGCGCGCAAGGCGGCGCAAAAAATTTATGGAAAAAGCGGCGAACGGATTGCGGAGATTTCCCTTTCGGATGACGGGCGGACGACCTACCTGCGCCTCGAAACCTTCGACGTGACCGATGCGCGCGGGACCCTGGGCGGGCGCGGCCTGCTCCTGCACGACATCACCGCCGACCGCGAACTCGACCGCATGCGCGCCAGCCTGGTCTCCACCGTCTCGCACGAACTACGCACCCCGCTGGCCTCCATCAAAGGCTACGCCACCACGCTGCTGGCCGAGGACGTGCAATGGGACCGCGAATCGCAAAACGAATTCCTGCAGATCATCTCGGACGAATCCGACCGCCTGGGCGAGCTGGTCAACAATATCCTGGATCTTTCGCGGCTGGATGCGGGCGTCCTGCGCCTGGAACGGGTGGAATGTAATCTCGAGGAGACCATCCACCGGGCGGCGAAACAGGCCCGCTTTGGCGCAGACCGGCTCGAGGTCCAGGTGGAGGCGGGCCTGCCCCCGCTGTATGCCGATCCGCTCCGACTGGGGGCGATCCTGCGAAATTTGTTCGAGAACGCGGTCAAGTACGGCGGCGAGAAGACTTCGATCCGGGTGGATGTCCAAAAACAGGACGGGAGCATTTTGTTCCGCGTCGCGGACGATGGGCCGGGCATCCCGCCCGAAGAAAAAGCGCGCATCTTCGAGAGTTTTTACCGCGTGGATGACAGCCTGACGCGCTCGGCGGGCGGCGCAGGGCTGGGACTGGCGATCTGCCAGGGGCTGGTGCACGCGCACGGCGGCAGGATTTGGGTGGAGCCGCACGTCCCGCAGGGCGCCTGCATCGCGTTCTCGATTCCCTTGAAGGTGAAGAAGGTGAAGAAGGTGAAGGCATGAACATGACCGTGCTGGTGGTGGACGATGAAAAATCCCTGCGCGAATTCGTGCGGCGCAACCTGGAGGCGCGCGGCTACAAGGTGTTGAACGCCGCCAACGGGCTGGAGGCGCTGGCGGTCTTCGAGAACGGGCAGGTGGACCTGGTGATCCTGGATATTATGATGCCGCACCTGGACGGGCTGGAGACGGCGCGCCGCATCCGCGCCGGGTCGCGCGTGCCGATCATCATCCTGACGGCCATGGGCGAGGAGGCCGACAAGGTGCGCGCCTTCGCCCTGGGCGCGGACGATTACCTGACCAAACCCTTCGGCGTGGGCGAACTGCTCGGACGCATCCAGGCCGTCCTGCGACGCTCGCAGTGGAGCGAAGCGCCTGCTCCCGAGGAACGGCTGGCGCGCGGCAAAATTACCGTTGACCTGCCGCGCCACGAGGTGAAGGCGCGCGGGGAGTTGGTGGAATTGACGCCCATCGAGTTCAACCTGCTGGTGTACCTGATGCGGCACGCGGGCAAGGTGCTTTCTCACCGCGATATTTTGCAGAATGTGTGGGGGCCGGAATACGGGCATGAAGTCGAATATCTGCGCGTGTACATGGGCCACCTGCGCCAGAAGGTGGAGGAGGACCCGTTGAAGCCAAAATATATCCAGACCGAGCGGGGGATTGGCTATCGTTTTGGGGAATAATTTTTTACGAATTTTTTATTTTCCGCGTCCCTGTTTTTAGCCTTTTTTTGTGTTCGTTTTGTAGAATTAGGATAGTTGCAGAGTCGCTTGACCTGCCAAATTCAGTAAATCACAGATTCCTCCGTCATTGCGAGCCTTCGGGAAGCAATCCCCGGTTCCAAGAGGAGATTGCTTCGCATCCTTCGACTTCGCTATGCTCCGCTCCCCCTTCGGGGACTTCGCAGGACGCTCGCAATGACGGGTTGTTAGGGATGCTTGAATCAAACCGCGATTTACTGAAAATGCTTTCACTCCCAAAGGAGGAGTACCTTATGAATCGCAAACTGTTTGCCCTCTTGTCCGCGCTGGTCTTCGTCAGCCTCGCGCTGGCGGCCTGCGGACCCAAAGCCACGCCCACCGAAGCGCCGGTCGTTGAAAAGACTGCGGTGGTGGGTTTCACCGCCTCGTTGACGGGTAAGTTGAACGTAGAATCCACGCGCCAGAACAACGGCTTCCAGTTGTGGATGGAGCAGGTCAACGCCGCAGGCGGCATCCCGCTGGCGGACGGCTCGGTGGTCAAGTTCGAGTCGAAGTCCTACGATGACGAATCCAACAAGGACCGCGTCCAGGAACTGTACACCAAACTGGCCACCGAAGATAACGCCGACTTCCTGATCAGCCCCTACTCTTCGGGCCTGGCGGACGCCTCCGCGGTGATTGCCGAGCAGTATGGCAAGGTGATGATCACCACCGGCGCGGCCTCGGATAGCACCTATCAGAAGGGCTATACCCTGGTCTATCAGGCCTACACCCCCGCCAGCAAGTATTTGACGGGTTCGGTGGACCTGCTTGCCAGCCTGGACGCGAGCGCCAGGAAGATCGCCATCATCCACGAGAATGACAAATTCTCGAGCGATGTCGCCGCCGCGGCGGAGGCGTACGCTCTCAGCCAGGGATACGAGATCGTGCTGAACGAAGGCTACGACACCGGCACGACCGACTTTGCGCCCATCATCAACAAGATTCCCGCGGATGTGGATGCGGTCATGGGCGGCGGCCACTTTGCCGACGGCCAGCAATTTGCCAAGGCCCTGTTCGAGAAGGGCATCAGCGCCAAGTTCATCAGCCTGCTGGTCGCCCCGCCCGAACCGACCTTTGCCGAGATCGGCGACGCGGCCTTTGGCATTGTCGGCCCCAGCCAGTGGGAACCGCTGGCCGCCTTCACGCCGGATTTCGGTCCGACCGGCGCCGCGTTCATTGACGCTTACAAAGCCGCCTACGGCGAGGAACCTTCCTACCACGCGGCGGGCGGATACGTGGCCGGCTTGATCCTGCAAAAAGGCATCGAACTGGCCGGCTCGCTGGACCCCGCCGCGATCAAAGCCGCGCTGGATAGTGTGGATATGATGACCTTCTACGGCCACATCCAGTTCGACACCTCGGCTGAGAATCACGGCCTGCAAATCGGCCACTCGATGGTCTACATCCAGTGGCAGAGGGACGCCAGCGGCGCGCTGGTGAAACAAGTGGTCTGGCCCGCCGAAGGCAAGACGGCGGAACCCGTCTATCCCATCAAATAACGTTTCCCGCCGAGTCCCCGCAGGCACGTTGTCCGCTTGCGGGGACTTCGTTTTTATTATCTTGCTACCGTACATGTGGAAAAACAGCCTCAGTAGATGAAAATTGACGATTGAAATCGTCACTACATGGCTTGCGTTCCCTCCACGTAGTAATGACTTTAGTCATCCGCCTGACGCCAGGAAGCGCCGCTATAGCGCAATTCTTCATCTACTGAGCCTCAATTTTTTATCGCGAATTACGCAAATTGGCGAATTTTGTAACTACATTTTGCAAATGGCTTATAAAATAATTCGCGGTATTCGCTCACATCGTACCCGAAGGGTATTCGCGGCATTCGCGTTGATGAAATGTACGGTATAGAATCTTATTATTGTTGTGTGAGGAGGCATTATCGAATGAATGCGGTCACTCTACTCACCTCACTCGTGGACGGCCTGCTGATCGGGGTGGTCTACGGGATCGCGGCCATGGGGCTGAACCTGATCTGGGGCGTAATGCGCGTGATCAACCTGGCGCACGGCGCGCTGATCGCGCTGGGCATGTTCGGCGTGTACCTGCTGTTCAGCGTGCTTGGATTGAATCCCTACGCGGCGCTTTTGCTGGTGGCGCTGCTTGGATTGCTGGCGGGGGTCGTCATTTACCTGGTTGCCATTGCGCGGGTCATCAACGCGCCGCACCTTTCCACCCTGCTGGCGACGTTCGCAGTCAACATGATCATTATCGGACTGGCGACCGCCGTGTTTACCACCACGCCGCGCGATCTTGGTTTTTCGCTGGGCAGTATCCGGGCCGGCCCTCTCACGCTGCTTGGCACGCGGCTGGTGGCGGCGGCCGTGACCCTGCTGGTGACGGGACTGCTGTACGCGTTCCTCTACCGCACGCGCGCCGGCAAATACATCCGGGCCGTATCGAATAATCGCTCTGCCGCCGAGTTGATGGGCATTCCCTCCTCGCGCATCCTGGCGCTGAGTTTCGGCATCGGCGCCATGCTGGCGGCCATTGCAGGAGGCCTGATCGCCACCTTCTTTTCATTCACCATTCTCTCCGGCAGCGTCTATGAATTGAAGAGCTTCATCATCAGCGTGTTGGGCGGGCTGGGAAACCCGCTGGGCGCGCTGGTGGGCGGGCTGATCCTCGGCGTGCTGGAGGGCGTCCTGCCGCTGGCCATGCCCAATACCTGGGTGCCGGTGATCGAATTCCTGCTGTTCATCCTGATCCTGCTGATCAAACCCAGCGGCTTGCTTGGAGGCAAACAATGAAACACTGGCTTCAACCGGGCTTCTGGTTTGCTTTGCTGATCGTGTTGGGATTGGGGCTATGGCCGGTCTTTACACGGGAGGCCTCCACGCGTGAGGTGGGCTTTACGATTTTGCTGGCCATGACCATGGCGGTCAGCCTGAACATCATCATGGGTTACACGGGCTACGTCTCGTTCGGCCACGTTGTTTTCTACGGGCTGGGCGGCTACGTGGGCATGTACCTGATCGGAACGTGGAACGCGTCCCTGCCGCTGGCCGTCCTCGGCGGCGGCGCGGCGGCGGCCATCCTGGCATTTCTGTTGGGCAAAGCCATCCTGCGGCTGCGCGGCGCGTACTTTGCGCTGGCAACCATCGGCGTAAATGAAGCGGTTCGTACCTTCATCTCCAACTTTAAACCGTTCGGCGGCCCGACGGGAATCGAATTGCAGTTCAGCGTCTACAAACCCTATGGCGGCGCGACGCAGGCTTTGTGGCTGACCTATTATGCCGTGGTCGGGATTGCCGCTTTTGCGGTGATCTTCAGTTACTATCTCAAAACCAGCAAGTTTGGGCTGGGGCTGATGGCCATTCGCGAGGACGAGGATGCCGCCGAAGTGCTGGGTGTGGCGACTCCCAATATCAAGACGCTGGCGTTCGTCTTTTCCGCGTTGTTGCCTGGGATGCTCGGCGTGTTGTTCTTTTTCAAGAACGGCAACGTGGAACCCGGCGACGCTTTTCGTCTCCACTTTTCCATTGAATCGCTGGTGATGATCATGCTCGGCGGGCAGGGGACATTGCTCGGCCCCATCATCGGCGCGCTGGGCTACCAGCGCTTGCGCGGCGCGTTGCTTACCAATAATGTAATGATCGGCGCGCTTCCGCTCAAGGATTTCCAACTGGTGATCGCCGGCCTGCTGATGCTGCTGATCATCCTGTTCATTCCCGCCGGGCTGGTCGGTTGGCTGCGGCAGCGCTTCCCGCGTTCGCGGAGGATCCTGGTATGAGCAACCTCCTACAAGTTCAGGGTGTGACCAAACATTTTGGCGGCCTGCTGGCCTTGTCGCAAGTGACGTTCGACCTGCCCGAGGGACAAATCCTGGGGCTGATCGGCCCGAACGGCGCGGGCAAGACCACGCTCTTCAATATCATCAACGGCGTGTACAAACCGGATGAGGGGCGCATCTTCTTTCGCGGGCAGGACGTGAGCGGAAAAAAACCGTACCAGCTCGCCAAAATGGGGATGGCGCGCACGCACCAGGTCGTCCGTCCGTTGAACGAACTGACGGTGCGCGAGAACGTGATGGCGGGCGCCTGCTTCGGACACGAAAACCAGCCCCTCGGCCGCGCCGCCTCCATTGCGGGGGAGGTGCTGGAATTCGTCGGTTTGGCCGCGCGCGCCGGTCAATTGGCAAGCAGCCTCAACGTCGCGCAGAAGAAGCGGCTGGAAATGGCGCGGGCGCTGGCCGCGCGTCCCTATCTGCTCCTGCTGGATGAGGTGCTGGCGGGACTCAATTCCTCCGAAATTGACGGCATGGTGCAGACCGTTTTGAAGATCCGCGAACAGGGCGTGACCATCCTGATGATCGAGCACGTGATGAAGGCCGTGATGAACGTCTCGGACCGCATCATGGTGCTGGATTACGGATTGCAGATCGCGGAAGGAAGTCCGCAGGAAATCGCCAAGAACGAGCGCGTCATTGAAGCCTATCTTGGCGACCCGAAACTGGCCGAGCGGCTGATGGAGGAGGCATAACATGGCGGTACTGGAAATTCGCGACCTGGCCTCGGGCTATGGCGAAGTGCAGGTATTGTGGGGCGTCAGCCTGTCTTTGCAGGAAAAGAAGTTGACCTGCCTGGTGGGCGGCAACGGCGTGGGCAAGACCACCATGCTGCGTTCGGTGATGGGTCTCCTGCATCCGCTGGGCGGTTCGATCTGGTTCGATGGCCGGGATGTCAGCCGACTGCCCGCCCACGTCAAAGCCGAAATGGGACTGACGCTCGTCCCCGAAGGGCGCCAGTTGTTTACCGATATGACGGTCGAGGAAAACCTGGAGATGGGCGCCACCAACCGCCGAGCCCGCCCGAAGATGAAACAGAATCTCGAACAGGTGTACGTTATGTTCCCGCGCCTGAAGGAACGCCGCGCCCAAAAGTCCGGCACGTTGAGCGGCGGCGAACAGCAAATGCTGGCGGTGGGACGCGGCATCATGTCCGATCCGATTGTCTTGATGGTGGATGAACTCTCGCTGGGCTTGTCCCCCGTGCTGACCCTGCAATTGTTCGAGAGCATGCGGCAGTTGCGCGATGCGGGCATCACCGTGTTGCTGGTGGAACAGAATGTGGCGATGGCGCTGGCCATCAGCGATTACGGCTACGTGCTGGCGGAAGGCAAGGTGGAAATGGAAGGGCCTGCCAGGCAGTTGGCAAAAAACCAGCACATCCGCACGGCCTATCTGGGGTTGTGACCCGCATGGAAGCCGGGGGCGAGGGATTGGAACTAACCATCCATGAAATTCGTTTATTTGTGGCTGAATTCGTGGATGGAACTGCGCACACATCCTGAAAGGATTTTGACCGCCATTGAACAGACATCGTGAAAGTCGGCAAGTCCTTTTGTTGTCTCGCGAGCGGTGTGGTTGTATAATCCGTCTGAAGCGATCATACAATTTCGTTCCTTGCAAAAAGCGACGCTCGCAAAAGCAGAACGCGGAGGTTCAAGCATGTTAACGTATAAAGCCATGTACAAGTATCTGGACGAGGGCGTCCACGCCGAAGTACTGGATTTCCCTGGAGTAATTTCCTTTGGCGCTAATTTGGAGGAGGCTCGCCGAATGTTATCCAGCGCCCTGGTGGATATGGCGGAGACCTGTTGGCTTCATGGCGAACCGTTGCCGCAACCCGATCCGACGCCCAGTGACGCGGAGGCCGATTTAGAGGAACCGATCCATTTGTTGCTGACCGCCACGTCTCGTGTCGCTCTTCTGCCGCAAGACGCAGTCCCATGAAACGCCGCGACCTGTTGCAGCATTTACGCCAGCATGGATGCCGTTTCGTGCGCGAGGGCGCGGAACATTCGATTTGGGAGAATCCAGCGACAGGTCGCCGCACAACGGTGCCGCGGCATCGCGAAATTCCCGATTACACGGCAATCAAGATCTGCAAGCAATTGGGCATTCCTACGCCATCGTGAATCAAACCGCCAGGGACCTGCCGAAGGTGTCTCATCCGCGCCATGATTAACCGAGTCGCGTGCGTGGACATGGGCCATGATTAATCAGCCGCTCGCGGAGACACCTTCGGCAGGTCTTTTCTGCGGCGCGCTTCGCGGGGCCGTGCTATGAATCAAAATGCGAACAGGAACACCAGGTCGTTGACATTGGTGCCGCTGGGACCGGGTTTGATCAAATCGTCCAGTTTTGCGAAAAAAGAATACGCGTCATTCC
>Ga0210021_1003533_pt1 | contig 12561 bp, 11 predicted proteins | sample CryGeymeta201517_FD_183981 | JGI IMG/M metagenome (GOLD analysis project Ga0210021, IMG submission 183981) | Groundwater microbial communities from Crystal Geyser aquifers in Utah, USA - Crystal Geyser metaG 2015-17 (SPAdes) (version 2) | ecosystem: Environmental > Aquatic > Deep subsurface >... | reverse complement strand
TTTGTTAAATTTATATTTTGCGTAGTAACAAAAAGTGGAGGAGTAAGAAGAAAAAAATTCTTCTATCAAGGCCATAAATGGCATAAAATAGCGGGTTAAGGGTAATTATTTGGTTAATTTATTAACCTTAATGATTTTAAGCATTCACCACTAATAAATATTATTTAAAGAAATTTATATTTTTAAAAACAATTGGGATTTCTTATGGGATTTTTGGGAAAAATAAAAAATAAAAAAAAATTTTTTTTTAAAAAAACTCGAAAAATCCCTGAAGAAATCCCTATAAGAAAAGTATTACTGTTAAGGGTAAATTTAATTTTAAAAAACTATTTGGGATTTCTGTTGGGATTTTTAGGAAAACTAAAAAATAAATTAAAAAAAAAATATAAAAAAACTTAAAAAATCTCTAAAGAAATCCCTATATTTTTTTACTAAATAATTGCTGTTAAAAGTAAGTCAAACAACAACAAAATAAATTTTATAAAACAACAAGAATAATAATATAATTATTTTATTATCTGCTAAAAATATTTTATGCTATATAAATAATATATAAATGCGAAATACAATTTTGAGCGAAACAAAAACTCCTCTTCTTATTGATATGTCCTTAGATGTTATGTATGATATTGCGGATACAACTGAAGAGAGAATGAAAAAATCAACCGTTATGAATTTTTACCCGAAATATTTTTATTATATAAAACATTTAAAATTATATAAAAACAATTTAAGAAAATAATTTTTTTATATATTTGTTAATTTATTTTTTTCACTTTGTTATATACTTGTTATAAAATTATTAATTTTGTTATAATTTTGTTAATTTTTTTTATTTGATTTTGTATAACTGTCAATAGTTTTATTATAATCTTTAATAAATTGTTGTATTTGTTCGTGTGGATTAGGTTGATTATCATACAATATTAAATTATTTGGATTATAATAATCATAAAAATTTCTTCTAAAAGTTTTTGTTATATCATTAGAATTTAAGTCAATTATACAAGTAGAAAATTTATATTTAGTAGCGTTATTTATAATATCCTTTAATTTATTAATTTCAACATCATGAGGAATTCTAGAACATATTTGAGATAAATCATTTTTATTTTTCATTTTCAAGAAGATTAAAAAAGCAAATTGTTTTCTTATTTTTGGTTCTATTCCAAAAAAATCTTGGGCTAAATATAAACAAGTGCAATTTAATTTTCTACTTCTTGTAGCATAATTTATAAGTTCAGACATTACTTTTTTATTTTGAGCCATAAAGTCATCAAAAATAATAAGTTTTTCTCCTTCAAATAATTCTTCACAAGGTGGAAGTTTATCATATGTTCTAATAAAGCAATTTTCCTGTGCTGACAACATATTATTAATTTCTTCATCATCATAAGCAGTAAATAAATAAACATAATGAAACTTATTATAAAATGCTGTTCCAAGTAAATTAATAATACAATTTGATTTACCTGTTCCTGTTGGTGCAATAATTCCGTAATGTTGTCTTAAATTAAAACCTGTATTATATACATTATCAATACCGTCCCTATCTTTTAAATATTTCTTCATCAATTTAGTCTCATAAATATTTATCATTTTATTTTAGTATATATTATATAACAATAAAAAAAAACTCTATAATAATATTATATATGTCTATTAATAACTTTCCTAAAAAAATAGTTGAAACATTTATAGAAACTGATTATAATTTTGGCGATGAGCCTGTTTATGTTGAAGACTTGAAAAACTATATAAATAAATATGGCGATGTTGTGCCTGGTTCTATTACATTTTTAGAACAAATGAATATAACACAAATAAACGATATAACTGCTAATGAATTAAATAATTTGTCTGGTTCAAACGAAAATATACAAAACGCAATAAATACTGTAAAAACAAAAGTAACTGATATAACTTATGATAATACAACAAATACAACAACAATAAATAATAAATTAAATAGTAATGATGGTTCTTATAAATTATCACAATATACTGGTGGTTCAGATGATTATTTAAATGCTTATTCAGGGCTATTTAATGGTAACGCAGATGGTGTTGCTTACGATAAATTTACAACTTGTATAAGTTCTTTTAGGAGTATTGGTTTTTATAATTCTTCACCTTTTCAATTAGGCACTGGGTGTCATATGTATTTTAATGTTAGGACAGGTTCAATAACAATGAAAGGCAATTTAGAGTGTGGGAGTTTAACAATTCAAGGCGTGAATATAAAAAATAGAATTGATACAAACGAATCAAATATTACAAATTTACAAAATGAAAAAGCAAATATTACTTATGTAGATGATGAAATATTAAATTTACAAAATCAAATAAATAGTAATGATACTGATATTTTAAATTTACAAAATGATAAAGCAAATATTACTTATGTAGATGATGAAATATTAAATTTACAAAATCAAATAACAAGTAATGATACTGATATTTTAAATTTACAAAATAATAAAGCAGATATTTCTTATGTTGATAATTCTATTGATGAATTAATAGGAGGAGCACCGGGAACACTTGATACGCTTAATGAAATAGCAATCGCTTTAAATAATGACAATACAGTTTTTACAACTTTAACAGATATGATTAATTTAAAAGCACCACTCCTTAGTCCTACATTTACCGGAACAGCAACTTTTCAAAACGGACAATATAAATTAGCAAATTACGGAGGCGGCACAAATGATTATACAACGGCTTACAGTGGATTATTTAATGGAAACGCAAACGGGGCATCATATACAGAATTTACTACATGTATAAATTCCTTTAGAAGTATTGGATTTTACTGCACATCTCCATCAACAGCAGGATTGGGGGTTGGTTGTCATATGTTTTTTAATGTTAGGACAGGTTCAGCATCAATGAAGGGCAATTTAGAGTGTGGAAGTTTAACAATTCAAAATGTAAATATAAAAGATAGAATTGATGGAAACGATACCGATATTTTAAATTTACAAAATAATAAAGCAAATATTACTTATGTTGATGATGAAATATTAAATTTACAAAATCAAATAAATAGTAATGATACTGATATATTAAATTTACAAAATAATAAGGCTAATATTATTTATGTAGATGATGAAATATTAAATTTACAAAATCAAATAACCAGTAATGATGGGGATATTGTAAATTTACAAAATCAAATAACCAGTAATGATGGGGATATAAACACATTACAAATTAAAACAAATAATCTTACTTATAATTCATCAAATAATACTTCACTATTTACAGGAACACTAAAAAGCACTTATGAATTTGATGCTAATAATATAACTACAACAACGGGGCAAATAACAACTCAACCAGTAGCAAATACTGATATAACAAATAAATTATATGTTGATAGTGAAATAACAAATTATAATAATACGCTTTTAACATCAAGTAATTCTTGGTCTTCTTTACAATCTTTTAATGGTAATATAAAATCTCAACAAGTAAATAGCATAGACCCAACTTTAGATATGTTTATAGCAAATTTACAAACAACAGGTGATTCTTACTTAGGAAGTTCAAATATTTCAAGTAAAACATATATTCGTGGAGGTGATGGCGTCCAAGTAAATAATTCAACATTATTTTTATCAAATATTTCGTGTAATGGTAGTTATTTTGGTAGTAGTTTATATATAACAAATTTAAGAGCAAATAATCCTGCTAATGATTTAAATATATTTACAAATGGTTCAGGTGATATAAATTTTACAAACAAAGCCCCTATTTGTGCTTTTGACCCTATAAGTGGTGATAATTTAACCAGAAAAAGTTATGTTGATAATTTAATTCTTTCTAATAATAGCACTATAACAGGTAATAATACACATTCAGGGGAATTATCAATTACAAATCCGAAAAGTTTTATTGGTAATAACAATGTTTTAAATCCTACAAGTATAAGTGCGCCAGTTGCTCCAAGTTGTTATACGAGTGGTAATGGTGATGGGTCAAGTTATACTACTAATAATTTACAAATTAATACTTGGAATGGGTTGGGTGTTATGAATACTTCAAATGGTGGAACTTATCCAAATCAAATATCAATGTTTTTAAGTGCTCGGGAGGGTGAAATAACAACAAAAGGAAAACTACAATCGGATACGGGACTAAAAACTAATTTTATAAATCCTATAATTTCTACTGATATATTAAATATAGGTAATGAGTCAAGTGGTAATATTAATATAGGAAATGTTGGAATGACTACAACAGAACTTAAATTATTACCATCAATTACAAGATGCACCAATTTAACATCATCAAATAATATAACATGTGGTAATAATGCTACAGTTTATCAAACACTATTTACGAATAATATAAAATCATATACAGGAGGAACAACATTTATTAATGATAATCTTAATATTGACGAAAATTTAATTGTTGATAAAGATTCGACTTTTGTGGGTAATATGAACGCTACAGTTGCAACGAAATTAATACAATTAAAGGGTTTGACTTATATACCTAATTTATGCGCTGGTGTATATTTAGCAGATGGTAACCAATTAGCCGCTGCAAGATTATACCCTATATACACATCAATACCAAATTGTGGAAATGTTTTTTCTCAATCACCTATTTCGGGTTCTCTTACATCGGGGCAATTGACACCTTTGGGAAATGGTTATTATAGTGGTGCAGTATATACAAATATTGACGACGCCTATTTGGTTATGCCTAATTATGGGGTTGTTGTATATGATGGGTTTGGTCCTGGGGCAGTTCAAAGATTAGATTTTAAAAATAGAACAAATAAGCCTATGTATGTAGCACCTACAGCAGTAAATACTTGTGACCAAATATACGTTTATTTTAATGATGTAATGATTTAATAAAAATAATTATATACAATAAATATATAATAATGAATAAAATTATAGATTCAAATTTTAAAAAAAATGTTAGAAAATTAAGACGAACAGTTGATAAAATTAAAAAAGATACAAATAAAACTATTTCACGAATTGAAAATAAAAAAAAATCAATTACTGATAGAGTAAAAAACACAGTAAAAGTTTTATTAAAGGGTCGTAATGGATTTTCACCATCAATTGTAAAATTTTTAGAAGCAAACGCCGAAGCAAATATTTCAAATATTACAGTTATAAGAACACCATTAAATTTTCTATATCAAGCATTATATAACACATTTTCAAATAAAACTTATGATGAGTTATTTCATTTAAGAATTCAAATTAATTGTCATAACGGCTTACAATTTACACTTGAAAAAAACGAAGTTATTAAAATATCTTCTTGGCGTCAATCTAAAAACGATGAAATAAAAATTATACCTCAAGAATTTAATATAAATATTATTGAGTTTATAAATAATGGTATTGAATATATGGGGCAGAATAAGTTTTTTAATTATAGCGTTATAAATAATTGTCAAGATTTTATTTTAGGACTTTTAAAAGCCAATAATATAATCAATAATGAAGTATTTGAATTTGTTAAACAAGATACAGAAAGTATTTTTAAAACACACCCTACATTAAGAAAAATAGCAAATTCAGGTGTTGATATTATGGCAAAAGTTATAGACCCTATTGTTGAGGGTGGGACTATAAAGAAAAAAAACAAATGGTTGGTATTTGTAGATAATTATAAAAAAAAACATAAAAATTTATCTTATAAAGATTGTTTAAAAAAAGCAAGTGTTGAATATAAAAAGAAAAATAAAAAGTAATTTATAAAAATGTTTAAAATACTCATTAATTGAATATTTTAAAAATAATTGAATTAAATAAATTTATCAAAAACATTGTCAATATCTTTTATATTTTTAATTTCTTCTACTTTGATATTTTCTTCTACTTTGTTAATTACAGGTTTTTTTCTAAATATTGGTTTTTTTGGTTTTAGAATTTCTTTTTCTATTTCTTCTAATTCTTTATCAGGTATTTTTTCTTCTTGTTTAGGTTCTTCAGTTTTAGTTTGGTATTGCGCTAACTGTTGTTTTAATAAAATTATTTGGTCTTCTAATTCATTTATTATATTTTTACTTTTACCAAATTTATATTCAGGTTCTTCTATTCCATAATCAAAGGGGTTAATTTCGGGCTCTTCGTTATATTCATCTAAAGCATGAACCCATTTAAATTTATCAGAAATTGCTTTTAATTCTTCTTTTGATATTTGATAATAATTTTTAGAACCAGATTTAAAATATTTTATTTGTATATTATCTAATGTTTTATTAAATTCAATTTTTCCTTTTGGTTTTTTTAATCCACAAAATTCACTATATTTATTATATAATTCTGACACTTCAATTTTATCTATTCCGCGACATTTTAATATATATTCTTCTTTTAAGAATTTATAAACTTCATCTAATCTTTTACTATAAGAATCTAATTTTGATTGAGTTAAAGGATATTTTTGAGCGTTATAACCTGTCAAATCTATTTCCATACAATAAGAATAAAACGCTTGACCCACTTCATCATTAAAACATTCATTATATAATTTATTAAAATATTCTTCTTTATTAATGTATTTAGCGCTTATGTCAAGTATAAAATATCTTCTGCCGTCGTCATCTTGTATAGCATCATTATTTGACAATAATATATAATTATTTAAATTTGTTTCTTCTATTACGCTTAAACCTTTTCTTTCAATCATTAATGTTTTAGATGTTATTTGTCTTTTTAATACTACTGATATACCCATCCAATCTCTTACTGAAAAATTTTCTAATTCTTCAAACATAACCATTAATTTACCCGATAGTTCTGCGTTAAATTTATTTTTTATAGGTCCTGAGCCACCTTGAAAAGCCAGAGGGTATCCGATAACAAACTCTCTTATAAATTCTAATGGTGTTGATTTTCCTGCTCCTTGAGGACCTTTTAAATATAACGCCGAATCATTTCTATTTCCTTTTATCATATTAGCCAACCATTTCATTAAAAAATTATAAATATCATCTTTGTCATTACATAGAACTTCTTTAATATGTTTTAACATTAAATTAACTTTTTTTTGTATTTTTTTATCTATAGTATCATATTTTTTATATGTTTGTTTTACTTTAGGACATAAATTTATATAATCTTCATAAAATGTATCTTTATTAATATTATAATTAATTGTTTTTATATCCTCTTTTTCTTTAAAATAATATTTAGATAATTCCATAGGCATTCTATTGAAATATACTGATTTTAATGTTGATTGTTCTACTATTTCAAATGTATAAGATTTTGTATTATTATCAAATTTTTTGAAAGCATGAAGACCATTTGATAAAGGATAAAAAAATTCATCTATATATTTTTTGGCATCAATAGGAGATAAAGTTTTGATTTTTTTAAGGCTAAAGATTTCAACTGTTTCTGTCATTATATAATTATACTATAGATAATAATTTTTTCTTTAAATAGTTTTAATTGAATTAAATTAATTTTTTATTATTCTATATGTTAAATAAAAATTAAATTATTTATATATTATATAATGAATAAAAAAAAGGGTAAATATGATAAAGCCTTAGAAGAATTAAATATAGATGAAACATTTTTAAAACCAAGAAAAACAAAAATAAAATATGAAAATATAAAACAGATGACTTATCCAAAAGAAGATTATAATTTTCAAGCCGATTTATTATTTCTACCAACAACAAAAGAAAAATACAAATATTTATTAACTGTTGTTGATTTGTGGAGTGATGAAATAGATGCCGAGCCTTTAAAAACTAAACAAAGCCCTGAAGTATTAAAAGCATTTAAAACAATATTTAAAAGAAAGCATTTAAACAAGCCTAAAGCAAGTATAAAAACTGATTCAGGAAAAGAATTTAAAGGAGAAGTATCAAAATATTTTTACGATGAATCTATTTTACATTCAGTATCACTACCGGGACGACATAGACAAACAGGAAATATTGAGAATGTAAATAAATTATTAGGGCGGTTTTTAATGTCATATTTAACAAATAAAGAATTAGAATTAGATAAAGAATATAACGAATGGACTGATATATTAAGGCCAGTTATAGATAAATTAAATAAAATTAGAAAACGACCAAATGGTAATCCTTTTCAAACAAGAAAATATTTAGACCATGATTTGTTTTTAAACGCTAAATTTAAAGTTGGAGATTTAGTTTATAGAAAATTAGATATACCTAAAAATGCCTTAAATAATTGGGAAAAAGGAAATGTAAAATTTAGAATGGGTGATTTAAGATATGATATAAAAGAACCTAAAAAAATTAAAAAAGTTTTGTATTATCCAGAAAATGTAAGATATATGATAAATGGATTTCCTAATGTATCATATACAGAAAATGAATTAATAGGAGCAAATGATGAAGATGAAAAATGGGCTGTTAAAGCAATTATTGATAAGAAAATACAAAACAGACAAACATATTATAAAATATGGTGGAAAGGATTTTATAAAAAAAACGCTACCTGGGAACCTAAACAAAAATTAAAAGAAGATGGCTTAGAAGTATTAATAAAAGAATTTGAAAAAAAGAGAAAAGAAAAAACTTAATCTATAATCTTTTCATAATCATTTACATGTTTAAAGTCAATACAACCACTAATTTTTTCATCGTATAAAAATCCATCAATTTTAATTTTTAATTCTTCAGTAAATATTATACTATCAGTTTGAATTCTTATTACTTTGTCAAATAAATTATGTTTGTCAATTAATGAACCCATTTTTACACGACTAAAAGAAGTTATAAAACTTAATAATCTCAATGGTAAATTATAAATTGGTTCTTTAGCATTAATTAATTCGTATATATCCTCACCATTAATTAATTTAATATCTTTAATAATATAGTCCATATTATCCCCGCAGTGAGCGATTCTTTTACCATTTTTTAATAATTCATCTACTTTATCTTCTGCTAAATGTAATGTTTTTAATTCGTTAAATGTCCCCCATCCAGCCGATGCTAACATTTTAACTAATCCATTTTTTGGAAGTTGAGTTTTTAAATCCCGTAATGTATAGAACCATTTACCAAAAATTTTATTTCCATGAACTAAATCTGCTTTATTATATACATAAGCATTTGGTTTTCCATCTTGTATTAATTCAATATTTATTTTAAAATGCTTTTTTAATTCAATCGCAAATCTTAAACTATAGTGTGTATAATAATGTTTTTTATTCGTTTCAAATATCATATTGAAATTTTTATCAATACATTCAATTTTAACTCTATAAATACCATAAGCCAAAAAGTCAGGTAAATATTTATATGTTTTTTCAACCCCTTTTTTAGAAGGAATCATAAATTTTATACTCGCCATATCAGTCGGATAAGACATTTTGAAATCATAACCATATAAATTTTCATATTTTTTATTATCTTTTAAATACAATAAACCTGAATTTTTACAATTTTTAAACCATTTATACTCATCATAAAATATATCGTCAAACTCCGAGTAATTTTTACTTCTACCACTATTTGAATATAACCCAAAAAAAGCATTAATATTTCTTTTGTGATTTTTATAGTATATACTACCATTTGTTTTACTTACTCTATTATCAAAATAATCAAATTTAGAATATAATAATAATTCGTTTCTCCATTCAATTAAACTTTCAGCATAATTTATACATTGAGTTCGTAAATAAGCATCGTAATCATCTTCTTTAATACCTGTTTTAGTTTTATCTTTCTTTCTCATTTTATAATTATTTGGTAAATAAAAACTATTTATATTATCGGGTAATTTTGATACTGTTTTAAATGTTTCATTATCGTAATTATAACATACATAAAAACCAGCGTAATCATTATACCAAACTAAAAAATTAGGAATTATATCTTTCATCTATATATTATAATGTATATAAAATAATTGTTCTTTAAATGAATTTAATTAAATTAAAATAAATTTAATTAATCTATATTATTTATAAAGTTTTTAAATATCTTATTTGAATAGAATATAAGCGGTCAAATTTTTCTTTATTTGCAACTCTCCCTTCTAAATATTCATTAAATACATCTTCATTATATACTTCATCGCTTAAGCCTTTTAAAGTTATAGGATGGGCTAAATTTGAAAATACAATAATTGAATATTTTACATTTGTATCCTTATATTTATTACTTAATATATTATCTATTATTTTTACATCCTCAGTTTTCATTATTTTTTCGTCTTTGTGTTTTATTTCTATAACTCCAGTTTCAGCATTTGTTAAAGCCTTTTTCTTTTTTGATAATTCAGTAATTATATAACTATCCATCTATATAATTATCTATAGATTTTATTTTTTTATATTAATTTAATTTAATTTATTTTTAGAAAATATTTTTTATTTATATATAAGATAATTTATTTATATTTAATTAAAACTATTTAAAAAATAATATTATTGAGTATATATATATGGATATTGAAAACTTAAAATTACAAAATAATTTAACCCATTTTACTTTTAGTGATGATTTTGATAATAAAGTAAAATTGCCTAATAGTTTAGTTTGTATAACTTTTGGTGACGATTTTAATCAAAAAGTAAAATTGCCTAATAGTTTAGTATATTTAACTTTTGGTATTGCTTTTAATAAAACAGTAATTTTGCCTAATAGTTTAACACATTTAACTTTTGGTGACAAATTCAATCAAAAAGTAAATTTGCCTAATAGTTTAGTATATTTAGTGTTTGGTTATTATTTCAACAAAAAATTAAATTTACCCAATAGTTTAATACTTTTAACTTTTGATGACAGTTTTAATCAAAAAGTGAAATTACCAAATAGTTTAGCACAATTAACATTTGGCGAGAATTTTAACCAAGAAATACAATTACCAAATAACCTAAAACATTTTCATTTTGGCGCTATTAATTATACTAAAACTATTGAATTACCTTGGAATATAACATATTTATATTTACTTAATAATAATAATATTGTTGATAGATTGCCTGATAGTATTAAAGAATTACATTTAGATTACTTTTTTAATATGAAAATAGATAATTTACCATCAACTATTGAAAAAGTAACAATTGATAGAAGTGGACAGTTTAATCAAGATTTAAATTGCTTACCTAAAAAGTTGAAAACATTACAAATTCCCCGATATTACCAAATACCAATAACTGCTCAATACAATAATTTGACTTTAATTTGTTCTAAAATGTATTTACATAAAAAATTGTTAAAAGTTAAAAAAGTAAAATACTATTAAACTTTAATTTATATATAAGATAATTTATTTTAATTAAATTAATTATAATTTAATTAAAACACTTTAAAGAAAAAAATATAATATGTATTATAATTATATATAATGGAATTTATCAATGAAACTTATTTAACTTTTGATAATAATTTTAACGAAAAAATTAACATATCAAATAATATAACACATTTAACTTTTGGCGATAAATTCAACCAAAAAATTAAATTACCAAATAATTTAACACATTTAACATTTGGTGACAAATTTGACCAAAAAATTAAATTACCAAAAACCTTAATATATCTAAATTTAGGTAATGAGTATTCACATAAATTAAGATTTCCAAAAGGTTTAAAACATCTTTTTTTATGTAATGAGTTTAACGAAGATAATAAATTACCAAAAAATTTAACACATTTAACCTTTAATCGTTATATTAATAGATATTATAAAATACCCGAAAACTTAATATATTTAAAATTTGGTCATCATTTTAATTTAAAATATATTGAGTTACCAGAAAACTTAAAACAGTTAATATTTGGTAATAGATTTAATCAACAAATTGATTTACCAAAACAATTAACACATTTAACTTTTGGCGTTGATTTTAACCAAAAAATTGATTTACCAAAAACCTTAACTCATTTAACTTTTGGACTTGAATTCAACCAAGAAATTGATTTACCCGAAAATTTAACATATTTAAAGTTTAGCGATGATTTTAACCAAAAAATTAAATTACCAAATAACTTAACAAATATAATATTTAGTTGGTGTTTTAACCAAAAAATTGATTTACCAAATAATTTAACCCATTTAACTTTAGGTTATATTTTTAACCAAAATATAAATTTACCATCAAGCCTAAAAGAATTAACTTTAAATTGTGAAAATAATATAGTCGACAATTTACCCGACAACATAGAAGTATTATATTTAGATGAAATGTTTAATAGAAAAATAGACAATTTACCAAGTGCATTGAAAAAACTTATAATTATGAATAATAATTTTGAACATGATTTAAACTGTTTACCTCAATCATTGGAATATTTAGAATTACCAGTAAAATACAATAAACCAATAGTTACACAATACAATAATTTAATTGTAAAATGTAATGGCAATTATAAATATAAAGATTTATTAAAAGTTAAAGAAATTAAATAAAATTTTTAATATAATATAATTAAATTGTTTAAATTAAAACTATTTAAAGAAAAAAAATTAATATTGTAAGAATGAACCACCTTCAATCTTTTTTGCTCTTCTCATTTGTTTAGTTGTTTCTGACACTGACTTAACAATATCACCATTTCTTAAC
>Ga0210021_1003503_pt1 | contig 12609 bp, 10 predicted proteins | sample CryGeymeta201517_FD_183981 | JGI IMG/M metagenome (GOLD analysis project Ga0210021, IMG submission 183981) | Groundwater microbial communities from Crystal Geyser aquifers in Utah, USA - Crystal Geyser metaG 2015-17 (SPAdes) (version 2) | ecosystem: Environmental > Aquatic > Deep subsurface >... | reverse complement strand
CCGGTGATGATCCACTGTATCCGCGCCTGGGGCTGGTTTCTGGACGTGCTTCGCGACGAGGCGCCGCTTCCGGCCGGGATGCTACTCCATGCATACAGCGGCTCCGCCGAGTTGCTTGGAGAGCTCTTGGAGCGCGGCGCCTACTTCTCGTTCGCGGGGAGTGTTCTGGCGGCGGGAAGGCGCCGGACCCAAGGGGCGCTCCAGCAGGTACCATTAGACCGGCTGCTGATCGAGACCGACGCGCCCGCTTTGCCGCCGCCGGCGACGGGCCACCCAGGAAGCGCTGGCAGTGTCGGTGGCTCGGATCGCGACGAGCCTGCCAACCTCCCGGCGCTCCTGCGCGGTATCGCCGAGCTGCGCGGGATGACCCAGGCGCGGCTCTCGCAGAGCGTGTGGGAGAACGCCTGCCGGTTCTTCGGCGTGGCCGACATCAACCCCGACTGCCGAGTGGAAGCGCTCCAGGAGTTCGTGCACGTGGAAACACTCGAACGAGTCCTCGCGGGGCCGCCCGAGGTGGTGATCGACGCCATCGACTCGTTCTCCCCGAAAGTTGCCCTCCTCGCCGCCGCAGCCGCCCGCGGAATCCCCCTGGTCTCGTCTATGGGTGCGGCGCTACGCACCGACCCGTCCTGTGTCCGCGTCGGCCTGCTCCGCGAAACGACCCAGTGCCCCCTGGCAAAGCGCGTCCGCAAGCGGCTGCGCCCGCTCGGCGCAAGTCTCGACTTCCCCTGCGTCTATTCCGTGGAGCCGGTGCTTCCAGAGCGCAGTCAGGGAGCCGAGGCAGACGATACCGGCGAGGAAGAGCACTACCTCCGCGGCCGAGAGCGCCGCCCGTTCGGCAGCCTCCCCACCCTCACTGGGATCTTCGGCCTGACGGCCGCCAACGAGGTGCTCAGGACCCTCCTGGGCGAACGCTTCCCTGCCTGAGGCCGGGAATTAGCGGCCGGAGCCAATAACGTTCGACAGAGCTGAGTGTTCGTCGGCTTCGGGCCCCTGTGCGGCGGACGAAAGTGTTTGCGCCAGTGCCAGAACTCCCTCCACGAACTGCACGACGGCCGGCGAGTCGGGAACGCCGCCGCTGGCAACGACCGCTCCATAGCCGACCCGGTAGGAGGCCACCGCGAGCCGGTCTCGTTCCGGGTGTTCCTTCCACCTGTCGAGGTGCGAGGCGACTAGGGAAACGCAGGCCCGGATGTTCTGCTCGGGGTCCAATGGGTCCTCCACGCCCAGGTCGGCTAGCGGCTCCGGCATCAACTGCCCCAGCCCCAGAGCGCCGCTGGGAGAGCGGGCGTCGGCGTTGAAACTGGACTCCGTCGAGATGAGAGCGGTGATGAGTGCTGGCGAGACCCCTCGCCGCTGGCACTCACGGCAGATGAGTTCCTGGTAGCGGATGCAGGTTGCGGCGGGGAGGGACTTGTTCTGCTCGCGAATATGCAAACGGATGTTTGCACTTACTCCAGTCGCTCCCTCAAGGAGGGCCGTCGGTTCCTTGCCCGCGGTCCCCTCGACTGCCGTCGGCGGCAACGGCGGCGCCACCCCCTCTTGCGCGGGCTGTCCCGGAGCAGGGACGTTGAGCTGCAGCCCTTGCACGAGGAGTCGGGCGGCCTCGCTGCACTTGGGGCAGTCGCACCGGGTCAGCGGGCCGGGAATGAAGTCGGCGATGGCAAGCAGGATGACAGTTGCGACGTTCATGGTTCCAGTTCAGTCGATCAGCGGCTCTGCAGTGCTGAGAAGGTGGTCGGCGATTCGGGTGAGATCTTCGTCAGAGTAGTACTCGATTGTGAGGGAGCCGCCCTTGTTGAGAGGTTTGAGAACCACCTTGGTTCCAAGGCGGCGCTGGAGGCGCTCGACAAACAGGGCCAGGTTGGGGTCGAGTTCAGGACTGGGCAGGCGCGTCCGGGAGGGCTGCGAGGGCGCGTCCGGAGCGGCAGCGCGGAGGTCTCGGGCGAGGCGCTCGACCTCTCTCACCGAGACGTCCGTGCCCGCGATGAGGTCCCAGACTGCCAGCATTGCGCCAGCTTCACCTGCCGTGAAAAGAGCCCGGGCGTGCCCTTCGGTCAGTTCCCCAGCGGCCAGCGCTTCGAGGATCGGGTCGGGAAGATCCAGCAGGCGCAGCGTATTGGCGACAGCCGACCGGCTTTTCCCGATTGCGGCGGCCACCTCCTGCTGCGTCATCCCGAACTCCTCCGTAAGGCGCTTGTAGGCCGCAGCCGACTCAAGAGGCGACAGGTCCTGTCGCTGCGCGTTCTCCACGATGGCCAGCGCCAGCATTTCCTGATCGCTGAACTCACGAACGACCGCAGGAACGGCCGTGAGCCCTGCGGCCGTTGCAGCCCGGACACGTCGCTCGCCGACAACACACTGGTACTTGTCTCCGACGCGGCGGACGACCAGCGGCTGCAGCACCCCGTGGGTCCGGATCGAGTCTGTCAACTCGTCCAGTTCCTGCTGCGAGAATTGCTGCCTCGGCTGGAACGGGTTGGGCACGAGGGACTGGAGCTGGATCTCACCGACTGCCGCTCCCTGTTCCGACCGGGGTTCCTGGCTGACTTCCTGCACGTCGGCAGGCCGAGGAATGAGCATCTCCAGCCCCCGTCCCAATGCCTGTCTTGTCATGTTGGTCTCCTCAGTGTGTCGCGCCGAACACGACACCGCGCCCACGACGGCGGGATTGACTCGCCGCGAGTCTCAGTCGAGAGCGACCAGCTCCGCCTCCGACAAGGACGGGGTTCGGATGAGCACCGGACTGGGGTCTGGTTCCGGCGGCGGCGCTGGGGCGGTCTCGGGCCCCTCCGGAAGCTGCTCCGCTGGCTTACGCGGCACCGGCGCGCCCAACTCGTCTGTCCCCTCATACGGCAGGCGAAGAGCGACAGCGACTTCCTTTGCCAGCGCCCGATAGGCAGCCGTTCCAGCACAGACCGGCGCGTAGCACGTGACCGGTAGCCCGAAACTCGGCGCTTCGCTTAGCCGGACGTTCCTGGGGATGAGCGTAGAGAAGACGCGGCCGGGGAAGAACTGCTCGATCTGTGCGGCAACTTGCTGCGAGAGGTTCGTCCGCCCGTCGTGCATCGTCCGCAGCAGACCGAGAATCTCCAGTTCCGGGTTCAGCGACTCCCGCACCAACTCAATTGTCCGAAGCAACTGCCGCAGCCCCTCAAGTGCAAAGTACTCGCACTGAACCGGGACGAGCAGCGAGTCGGCGGCCACAAGGCAGTTCACCGTGAGGACGCCGAGGGACGGCGGCGTGTCCAGCAGAACGATGTCGTAGTCGTCGAGAAGAGGGGCCAGGCAGCTCTTTACGGCATGCCGGGTTGGGTCCGCTGCCAGCTCCACTTCTGCGCCTGCCAGTTCGACCGTCGCCGGGAGCAGACACAGGGGCGTCCAACGCGTCGGCTGGACTTGGTCGCGGATCGGCGTGTCACCGCAGAGGGCGGCGTACACGCCGCACCGCGGGGCAAGGGTGGCGTCCTCAGGAATCCCGGCGCCAAGGGCGGCTGTTGCGTTCGATTGCGGGTCCAGGTCGACGAGCAAGGTCCGACACCCGCCTTCAGCGAGCGCGGCACCCAAGTTCACTGCGGTAGTTGTCTTTCCGACGCCGCCCTTCTGGTTGACAACGACCACGCATTCTCCCATGTGGAACCCCTCTCTGCATAGGTTGTTGGACGGAGTACGCCTTCGCCGAAGAGGTCTCGCAGGACATCCGAACCGGCGCGCGCGAGGACGGCAGGAAGGGCGGCAGGTGTTTTCACGTGAAACGTGCGCTCCGTTCTACTGCTACGAGGCATGCAACATGAGCGGGCGCTTCTTGGCCATTCCAGCCTTCCGCGGGAACCGGGCGGGTGTGGGCGACACCTTTGGCACCTCCAGCAGGCCGCGCCGATGCCCGAGAACGGGAAGCCGGTACCGTGTGCCTACAGGAGGACCGCCCCCCAACTGCGCGGCGACGGGCTCGAAGCGCGTCGCATTCAGCGCTTCTGCGTCGCCACACAGCACCGCCAGTATACCACCGGGCCGAACGAGAGGCAAGCAGAGCTCAAGGGCCACGTCTGGCACAGCCAGGGCGCGGCACACCGCCGCGTCAAACCGGTCGCGTGACTCCCCCCGGGCTGCGTCCTCGGCCCTCACAGTGACAACGGTGAGATTGGCGACGCCAACTCTCCGCGCCGCAGCGGCGATGAATGAGGCTTTGTTCTCGCGCGACTCCATGGCCACGACTTGGCAATCGGGGAGGGCGAGGGCCAGCGGAATGGCCGGAAAGCCGCCGCCGGAGCCGACATCCACCAGCGTGGTGGCGGAAACCAGTGAGGCCGACTTGAGGCACGCCAGTGAGTCGACCAAGTGCTTGACGACAATCCCCTCCGGCGACCGAATGCCGGAGAGGTTGATCGCGCCCTGTGCTTCCACCACCACTGCGGCGTAGGCGAGGGCCGCTGTAGTCTGGGCGTCAGTGAACTCGAGTCCCCATTCGCGGAGTCCGCTCAGGAACAGCTCCCGGAGGTCAACCGGCAGGGACCCGCTCCTATCCGGCTCGCCGGGGTGTGTTTCACGTGAAACGCTCGGGCGGACATCCACATGGTTCATTGGGCTACGCTCCTGCCTCTGCCTGCTGGCGCCACCGATGGAGGTACACGCTCAGCACCGATAGGTCAGCCGGCGTGATCCCGGGAACCCTCGAAGCCTGGCCCAGACTATTGGGCCGCACCTTGCCGAAACGCTCGATGGCCTCTCGCCGGAGCCCCGGGGTGGAGGCGTAGTCGAAGTCAGGAGGGATCCTCTCGCCTTCGTGTCGCACCAGCCGGTCGCGCTGTTCCACTTGGCGCTGCAGGTAGCCCTCGTACTTGACCTCAACCTCCACTTCGCACGCGACCTCGGGAGCGGTCCCTCGCACCTCCCCGCACACGGCCCACGCCGAGTCGAAGGACAGCTCTGGTCGCTTCATCAACTCGGCGACGGTGTGCGCTTTCCGCATCGGCGCACTGCCCAGGGAAACCAGCGCCCGGTCCCGGTCTGCCTGCGGCCGCACGACGGTCCTCTGTGCCGCGCCCATTTCAGCTTCTATCGCTTTCTCCTTGGCTTCGAACGCCGCCCACCGGGCGCTGCTAACCAAACCACGCCGCCATCCCTGGCGTGTCAGGCGTCGGTCGGCGTTCCCCTGCCGCAGTAGCAGCCGGAATTCAGCCCGCGAGGTGAACATCCGGTAGGGTTCGTCTGCCCCCTTGGTCACCAAGTCGTCAACCATCACCCCGAGGTAGGCTTCGGCCCGATTCAGGACCAGCGGTTCCTCGTTGCCCAGGTAGGCGACGGCGTTGAGTCCCGCCAGCAACCCCTGAGCCGCGGCTTCTTCATACCCCGAGGTGCCGTTGATCTGCCCGGCGTGGAAAAGCCCAGCGACCCGCTTGGTCTCAAGGGACTGTTTGAGTTGCGTCGGCGGCACGAAGTCATACTCGATGGCATATCCGGGGCGGAGAACGCGCGCGTGCCGCAGAGCGGGCACCGAGTGGACGAGCTCCTGCTGGATGTCGACGGGAAGGCTGTTGGAGAGGCCCGCAACATACACGTGGTCGCGGTCCCACCCTTCCTGCTCCAAGAACAGCGGATGGAACTGCCGGTCCGGGAACTTGACGAACTTGTCCTCGATCGAAGGGCAGTACCGGGGCCCGATCCCCTCGATGTAGCCTCCGTAGAGCGCTGAGCGGTGCAGATTCGCCCGGGCAATAGCCGCGGTCTCTGCCGTGGTGTGAGTAGCCCAGCAGTCGAGCAGCTTCGGCTTCCGCGGCCGCGACAGATTCTCAAAGGAGAACCACCGCGGCTCTTGGTCGGACGGCTGGACGGTGACCTCCTTTAGGTCGATGGTCTCTCGGTGCACCCTCGGCACCGTTCCGGTCTTCAGCCGCTTCACCTCGAAGCCCAACCCTCGGTAGGACTCACTGAGCCCGGTTGCCGGCGGATCGCCCGCCCGCCCGGCCGGGAAGCTCAGCTCGCCGAGGCGGACCACGCCGTTCAGGAACGTCCCGGCAGTGACGATCACCGCCTCGGTGTGCCAAGTGCGCCGAGACGACGTTGCAACGCCGCGGACGCGCTGTCCGTCTATCTCGAACGCAACCACTTCGCCCTGCTCGACCGTCACTCCCGCCTGCGCGCGCAGGACGTCGCCCAACCGCTGGGCGTACTGCTCGGTGTCCGCCTGCGCGCGCAGCGATTGCACCGCGGGCCCTTTGCTGGTGTTCAGCAGGCGGATGTGTGTGTAGGTTGCGTCGATATTGCGGCCCATCTCTCCGCCCAGTGCGTCGATCTCACGAACGAGATGGGCCTTCGCCGGTCCGCCAATGGAGCAGTTGCAGGGCATGTGGCCGACGTGATCCGTGTTGGCCGTCACGACCAGCGTCTTGGCGCCGAGCCGAGCGGCAGCCAGCGCAGCCTCACAGCCGGCGTGGCCGGCCCCTATGACGATCACCTCGTACCTATCCGAACGTGAGTGGCTCATTTGCCGATGCAGAACTGGGCGAAAACGGCGGACAGGATGTCTTCGGTGACGGTCTCGCCGGTGATCTCCCCAATTGCGGAGAGCCCGTCGCGCACGTCGGCGCAGATCATGTCAAGCGGCACCGCCGACCGCACAGCCTCTGCCGCCCGGCAGCTTGCTCTCGCGCTCCTCGCCAGCGCCTCGCGCTGACGGAGTGAAACGATGACGGTGCCTTCGGGGTCCGCCGGCCGATTCCCAGTCACCTGCTCTTCCACAACCTCCTTGAGCCTGTCCACGCCGCTTCCATTCAACGCGCAGGTTGGAACCACGGGCGCGGCCGCGACCAAAGTGCCCGCGTCGTCCCGCCCAACCACCTGCGGAAGATCGCTCTTGTTCAGTGCCACTGCAACCGGACAAGTCGCTCGCTGGAGGAGCTCTGCGCACCAGCGGTCGTCGCCGTCGAGCGGGCGAGAGCCATCGACCACAAGCACGACCGCGTCGGCTGATCCCAGCTTGGACAGTGCCCGCGCTACCCCGATCCGCTCGATCGGGTCTTTGCTCTTCGTGATGCCCGCCGTATCGAAAAGCGTGACGGGCAGCCCTCCCAAGCAGAAAGTGCTCTCCAGTACGTCGCGAGTGGTGCCGGGAATGTCGGTAACGATGGCGCGTTCCTCACCCAGCAAGCAGTTCAGCAAGCTCGATTTCCCCGTGTTCGGCTTCCCCGCGACCACGAGCTGCAGGCCCTCTTGAAGGGCTCGACCGAACTCCCAAGTGTCGGCAAGTGACTGGGCAGACGCCGCACAGTCTTCGAGGGTGACCAGCAGGTCGGCCGGTTGGAGGGAGGGGACTTCCTCGTCGTCGAAGTCCAGAGACGCCTCCAAGTGTACCAGCGCCTGCCTTAGCCGGCACGCCAGCGCCGCCGCCTCGTTGCCGAGACGGCCCTCAAGCTGCCTCAGGGCGTTGCGCTGAGCCAGCTCGCTGCCGGCGGTGATGAGGGAGGATACCGCCTCGGCCTCGGCGAGTCCCAGTTTCCCGTTCAGGAACGCCCGCTTCGAGAACTCGCCGGGGTCAGCCAGTCGGCACCCCGCGGAGAGCAGGGCGGCCAGCACCCGTCTCGGGGTGACCGTCCCTCCATGGCAGCCGAGCTCCAACACGTCCTCCCCCGTGTAGCTTTGGGGTCCCCGGAAGAACGTGACCACGCACTGGTCGACCCTCTCGCCCACGTCTGGGTCGAGGGCATTGCGCACATACGCGCGCCTGGGCTCCGGCTGGGGAGTGCCTCCAGCCAGCCCAGGGAACACTTTGTGGAGGACCGCCAAGCAATCAGGCCCGGAGACCCGAATCAGGCAGACGGCGCACTGCCCCGCGCCCGAGGCAACTGCGGCAATTGTGTCCCGGCACGGGGACATTGGTACTCCACCTGCGCTCAGACTGTTTTCGCCTCGACGCCGCGCAGCTTAGCCTTCTCGGTCCTCATCGCCTGGTGAGTCAGGACCTTCTCCCGGAAGCTCTGGTGGCGTCGCGGCGTCTTCGTCGCTGTCCCCGTTCTCTGCAGCCTCGTCGGTGTCCACGTACTCGTACTCTTCGTCTTCCTCGATCCATCGGCGCTCAAAGTCATCGTAGCCGTCCGCGCTCTTGCCGGAGCCGCCCGCGGCACCCCGCGCCGCCTCAGACGGCCGTTGGGAGCCCTCGCCCTGGCCTCTTGATTGAGCCAGACTGCAGGCCTGCTCCGTGGGTGCGACCACCACGCAACGGTACGGCTCCTCTCCTTCGCTATGAGTGGACACCGCTTCGTCGTCCTGCAGGGCCACATGGACAAGCCGGCGCTCGAAGGCACGCAGCGGGTCCATCCGGACGGCCACGCCACTCCGGCGGGCCCGGTCGGCCGCTTGGCGCGCCATCCGCCCCAGAGCCTGCTCGCGCCGCTCTCGATAGCCCTCGCCATCAATCACGACTCGGATCCGTTCCGGGCTCTGCCGGTTCAGAATCACGTTCATCAGGTACTGGAAGGAGTTGATGGTCTTGCCTTGGCGGCCGATGAGGATGCCGAGATCGGGCCCCGCGGCCTCGATCTTGATGTCTGTCTCATCCGCCTCGGCGACTTCGGCCGTGATGTTCAGCCCCATGGCGTCCAGAACGTCTTGGACCAGCAGTCGCGCCTCTTCCGGCCAGTCGAAGCTCTCATCGCTATAGTCAGCTTCCTCATCGCTGTCTGACTCTTCAGCGGACTCGTCCTCAGACTCTTCGCCTTCCTCCGCCGGGGACGAAAGTTCGTCGGCCGAATCGCCCGGTGCAGGCTCCGCAGCCGCCTCCGGAGCTTCTGTCTCTGCCGCTTCCGGCGGGGTCGCTTCCCGCGCGACCTCCTCAGCCGGCGCCTCTTCCAGGTCCGGCTCTGCCGGGGAATCCACCTCGGCGGCCTCCGCAAGAGGCTCCGCCGGTGCCGGCTCGTCGGCAGGACCGGCTGCGTCTTTCGCGCAGACCCGGACGCGAACAACCGGTTGCCCCATGAATCCGAGTATCCCGCCTCGGTGTTCCTTCAACAAGACCTCAACGTCCACTTCGTCTGCCGCCAGCCCCAACTCCGTCAATGCGGCCTGGATCGCTTCCTCTTGCGTCTTTGCTTCCGTCTCTACTACCCTCATGGATGACCGTCTCCTTCATCGGCGGCCGCGACTGCTATGTCGCGAATGCACCATATGTGGCGATGGGTGATCGGGGAACCGCCGCATATGGTGTGACGAAGCCGTTCGGAAAGGCAGCCTCAGTCAGCGTCGCCGTTTCTTCGTGCGTTTCTTCTGCGAAGCGCCCTGCCCGCTTCTGTCGAGGACTGCGGGCGCCCGCACTACGGGGGGGCTGGTCTTCTTCGGTGTGGCAGACAGGAAGCTCGGGATGAGCGTCTTGATGCCCATTTTCCGCTCTCGGTCGTCGGAGCAACCCCGCATGATCAGGTACTGCTGGAGTGTGCTCAGGATGTTGAACATCAGCCAATAGAGAATGAAGGCCGAGGGGAAGGTCTGGAACATGAAGGCCATCATGACCGGCATCATGTAGGCCATCATTTTCTGAGTCTGTTGCTGCTGGGGGTCTGCCGTCGGCGTGGTCGTCAGCCGCTGGGAGACGACCATGCTGATCAGGTACAGCACCAACAGCGGCCTGTCCGGCGCGGACAGGTTGTCCACCCAGAGGAAGCCATGTCCCTCAAACTGCAGTCGAAACGCCATGATCGCCCGGTAGAGCCAGATCAGGACCGGCATCTGGATCAGCAGCGGGAAGCACCCGCCCAGCGGGTTGACGCCGTGCTTCTTGTACAGCGCCATCACTTCCTGGTTCAGCTTCTGCGGTTCGCCTTTCAGCTTCTCCTGGAGTTTCTTAACCTCCGGCTGCACCTTCTGCATGTCCTTCATGGACTCGTATTGCTTGCGGGTCAGCGGAGTGATCAGAAGTTTGACGATGATGGTCAGGAAGATGATGGCAAGCCCGTAGGCGCCCTTGCTGGTGATCTTGGTGCTGATCGCCACCAACGCGTTGAGCACCTGGTAGGAGACTCGGTCCTTGTAGAGTGCGTCGAGTTTGGGCGGGATAAGCTCACTGGCAGGAACCCACTTGATCGAGCCGCCTTTCTGCTCGATCGGGACTGTGGCGACCACGGTGGGGCTCTTGGACCCCCCCCGCGCCCCCATCATCATCCCGAGGACGCCCTCGTACGCCTTCACCGCCGCGTTCCGTTTCTCCGGGTTCGTGCTGTTGCAGAGCAGCTCCGCCTTCCGATAAGCCGCCGCGGCGGCAAACGGCGAACTGGCGTGCTTTTCGAGGACCCCGTCGTATGCGCTGACTGCACCGTCCGTGTCGCCTTTGCCGTCGTTGCCCTTCTTCTCGCTGACCACTCCGAGGCGGAATTGGGCTTCCGCCGCCGCCGCGCTTTCCGGGTTGGCCGCGATCTTCTTCCGCAACGCCACCAGTTCGTCGTCAACCGACACGACGCCGGATACGTCCAAGGCCTTCTCAACGGCCTTGCGCTGCTCCTTCTTCACCGGCGGATACGCCTTGCCGGAGCAGCCGGACAGCGCCCCCACCGCGAAGGTGAGGGCGCACGCGGCGCCGAGGGCCCGCCAGAGTCGCGTTTTCGGTTGTTGCACAGTTGTCAATTTCTGCTCATTTCGGGCCCCGCGTCATGGCACCGGGTCATAGCCGCCCGGGTGCCACGGGTGGCAGCGGAGGAGTCGCCTTACGGTTAGGTTCGCGCCGATCCAGAGCCCGTGCTTGTCCAGGGCTTCCAGGCAGTAGGAGGAGCAAGAGGGGTGGTACCGGCAGCACGGGGGGAGGAGAGGCGACACGAAGCGCTGGTAGGTCTTGAGAATGATCCTCAGCAACCACGTCATCGCGCAGCGCCTCGCCCGGGGAGCGCTTGCCGGCCCCGAGGGCTGCGCCCAGCCTGCGCGAAGGCGTTGCGCACTACTCCGCCCAGAGAACCCGCCTTCGCCCCGGCGGCCTCGGGCTTGGCGATGATCACGCAGTCGCAGCCTTCCGGGAGCAGGTCGCGGTGAGCCGCATACAGAGCCCGCAGCCGCCGCTTGAGGCGGTTTCTGCGAACCGCCCCGCCTACTCGCTTCCCCACGGAAACGCCCAGCCGACGATGGGCCGCCCCTCCGCTGGAGACGACAACCGTCACGAGCCGATGTCGGAAAAACGATCCTGTCCGAATGGCAACATCAAAATCGCTCGACCGTTTCAGCCGTTCTGAAGTGGGAAACTGGCGGTCGCTGGTCACGGATTCGCCAGGCTGGTTATACGGTCAGCTTGGCCCGGCCCTTCTCTCGGCGTCGTGAGAGGACGCGTCTGCCGCCCTTTGTCGCCATCCGGTGACGGAAACCGTGCCGCCTGGCGCGCCGCCTTTTCTTCGGTTGATACGTTCGTTTCACAGCTTGGTCTCTCCTGACAGGGGTTGCGCGGGGGACGCAGTATGCGGCCTCGCTGCGCCCGGCAGCGCCTGAACAAGTGGCTCAGCGCCCATTCCACCGGAGAACAGCCGCCCTGTGGGGTACCCCGAGGATTCCTCTCCCGGGTCATCGGTGCGTCTGCTGACGGGCAAACACATAAGTATACCGCCCGCGGTCTGTTGGCGCAATCCCGCGTCCCGAGACCTGGTCACGGCGTGCCCGCTCCCTCCAGTCGCAGCAGTACGACCTCCCAGGGCGCGAGGGTCAGTCGCACGGTCTCGCCGACAAGCTCCAGACGACGTTTGCGCGGCTGCCCGACGAAGTCGGTCTCCCTGACCGACTGGGGAGCGAAGGGGAGCACAAGCTCGACCTCGGCGGTCTGGCCGAGGGCTTCGTAGAGACGCAGCACGACGCGGCCTTCGTCTCGATACAGCGTTGAGAGCAGCACATTGGGTGCGCAGAGCGAGAGAAACGAGTGAACGTCGGGCAGCAACTGCGACTGCTCGCCCAGCGGCTTGACTGCCGTGAGTGGCTCTCGCCACCCCAACGACCGCCGCGGGAGGTCGGCTTCTCGCCAGTCGCCCAGGTGCGGGAGGAGTCGATACCGAAACACCTGCCGCCCCTTCCCTTCCCGCAACCGGGTCTCGTGGCGCTCCCAGCCTTCGGTAGGGTGCACAATCACCTTCAGCAAGGTGTGCGCCAGCACGCGGGTCGCCGGGTCGAACGAGAAGCCCTGCATACCCGGCTCCACCAGCAGCGCGACCCCGCGGGCACCGTCGCTGTAGTCCACCCACGGGCTGCCGTAGAACACGTTCTCCCGCCGGCGTTCCAGGACCTCGCCGTACGGCTCGGCGGCGACGTCTCGCGGCTCGACACCAAAGGGCGCGTCGACGTTGAGCGCGCCCTCGAAGGGCCTCTCGAAGTGCACCTTGAAGAACCCGTCTCCGCCAGCGGAGTCGAGGGTGGTGACGAAGTCGAGGCCCGGCTCGTGCTCCCAGACGGTGACGTCTTGCGGTCAAGCAGCAGCACCCAGGCTCAGACCTCCTGATCTCGGATGGAGTGGTCCGCGGTCGTGGCTGCCGGAAGAGCCTTGAATTCCCGGTGTTTCGGTGAGTTTGTGGGTGCGGGTACCTGGGGCGCGGGGAGGAAAATGAGAGGGCGCCTTCAATCCTGATTTGACCACCAAGTCGAGGAGGAAGGCACCCTCAT
>Ga0210021_1003496_pt1 | contig 12629 bp, 16 predicted proteins | sample CryGeymeta201517_FD_183981 | JGI IMG/M metagenome (GOLD analysis project Ga0210021, IMG submission 183981) | Groundwater microbial communities from Crystal Geyser aquifers in Utah, USA - Crystal Geyser metaG 2015-17 (SPAdes) (version 2) | ecosystem: Environmental > Aquatic > Deep subsurface >... | reverse complement strand
GAGCCGGGTACACGGACGGGGAGCAGAGAACGGCTCCACTGTCCGGTTCTTGCGCTGACGGGTTATCCCCCCGCGCCGCATCCACCGCGCGGCCAGGCCAGCGCATCGTCAGGAGTAGAGGGGTCAGAAAAGCGAGAAGCAAGCGTCGCATAATCACCTGTGCCGGTAAGAGTCAGGTGGGCATTATGGTTGCTGAAAGCGCAACCATTATGGTTGCTAACTGCGCAACCATTATAGCATGTAAATCTTTGGGGCTTGGTTGGAAAAATCAGGAGGGCTGCAACTTGACACATTATTCACCATGTGCTAAATTATCAGTGATAAGTATCGTGGCATTATTCTGAAAATCTTTGTTCTGTGAGGAGGCGGTCTTGACCAAGAATCGCACCCAACTTATGGTGGATCGTTTGCGCCAGCTTCAAGCCTCATCGCCGGATATCGAGGCTTCGGCGGTGGTCAGTGTAGATGGGCTCAGCATTGCTTCGGCCCTGCCGCAGGGCGTGGAAGAAGACCGGGTATCGGCCATGTCCGCGGCGATGCTCTCATTAGGTGAGCGGATTGCTACCGAATTGGGCCGCGGCTCGCTGGAGCAGGTTTACATCAAGGGGGAAAAAGGTTACGTGGTGTTGATGTCTGTGGGCCAGGATGCAGTGCTTACCGCGCTGGCGCGTGAACAGGCCAAGCTCGGCCTGATTTTCCTGGATATGCGCCGGGCGGCTGAAGACTTGGTGAAACTCATCTAAACTGGTGGAGTGTTATGGAGCACATCCCGGCAAGCAGCTGGTATTATCCGAACAAGTTCGCCCGGATTGCCCTCGAAGCGTACGAAGAGATAATGGGCAAGAACGGGCTGAATGCCATCCTTAATCTGGCTGGCTTGAGCCGTTTGATTGAAAACTACCCACCGGACAATCTGGAACGCGAGTTCGATTTTGCCGATTTCACGTCACTCCATATTGCATTGGAAGAAATGTATGGCCCGCGCGGCGGGCGCGGATTGGCGCTGCGCGCCGGCCGCGCAACGTTCAATGATGTCTTGAAGAATTTCGGTGCGCTGGCAGGCGTTGGCGACCTGGCCTTTAAAGTGCTGCCTCTCCACTCGAAACTGCGCATCGGCCTGCCGGCCAGCGCCAAGATTTTCTCCCAGGTCAGCGATCAGCTTACGACCGTTGAAGAGGCGGAAAACGAATTCATTTGGACGATCCACCGTTGCCCGATCTGCTGGGGACGGCATGACGCCGATAAACCGGTTTGTTATATTTCGACCGGTCTGCTCCAGGCCATGCTGACGTGGGTTTCTGGAGGGTTGGAATTCCGCGTCAATGAATCGAAGTGCATGGCCGTAGGAGATGAGGTTTGTGAATTTGTCATCCAAAAAGGGCCGATCACCTGAAAGGGCAGCATGGTAGAAGTAGAGCCCAGGTTATTGATCGTCGAAGACGATCTGGATATTGCCGATATGCTGAGCGCTTATTTCCGCGTTCAGGGCTATGAGGTATTTACGGCGAATTGGGGCGAAGATGGCGTAAAGGCCGGCCAGACCGCGCGGCCCGAATTGATCATTCTCGATATTCGCTTGCCTGATATTGATGGGTACGAGGTCGCCAGACGTTTGCGCTCGAACCGGCGCACCCAGGATATTCCCATCATTTTTCTGACCGATAAGCGCAAACGCACAGACCGTCTCACGGGACTTGGGCTTGGTGCGGACGATTACATTACCAAGCCTTTCGACTTGCAAGAGCTGCGCCTGCGCGTCCGCAACTCTTTGCGCCGCGCCAGCCAGGATACACTGACCAACCCGGTCACCACGCTGCCGGAAGGGACGTTGGTGGATGAGCGGCTGACCGAATGCCTGCCGAAGACCGACTGGGCTATGCTGGTCGTTTCGCTCGAAAACCTGGAGGGCTTCCGCGAAATCTACGGCTTCGTGGCTTCGGACGATGTTCAGCGGGCGGTGAGCCTGATGATCCAGAACGTGATGCGCAGGATTGGCAACCCTGGCGATTTCCTGGGTCACCTCGGCCCAACCGATTTCGTTTTGGTAACCTCGCCAGAGAAGGCCCCATTGCTCAAGGAGCGTATTCGTACCCAGTTGGAGCAGTCCCTGGAATATTTTTACCCTATCAAGGATCGCGAGCAGGCCGCATCCGGCGGCAAATGGCTGGCAGTCGAGTTTGGCGAACTTTTGCCCAGTGATGGTAACTTTACCGACTGCGGCCGACTTAAATCTGCGTTGTTGGTAAAGAGATCGTAGGAGAGCTTTTTGCTGCGCATTACAGTTATCATTCCGACCTATAACGAAGCGGAGAACCTGCCCAGGCTGGTCTCCGCTTTGTTTGCGCTTCCGCTGGATTTGGCCTTATTGGTGGTGGACGATAACAGCCCGGACGGCACTGGCCAGCTTGCCGATGAACTTGCCGTGCAACACCCCGGGCGGATAGGCGTGATCCATCGCTCCGGGAAACTCGGCCTGCGTTCCGCATATCTGACCGGGTTCAAGGTCGCCCTGGAGGATGGCGCCCAGGCCGTCGCCCAGATGGATGCGGATTTCTCTCACGCCCCGGCCTCGCTGGTTGAGATGGCGACTCGCCTCGAAACCTGCGACCTGGTGCTGGGTTCCCGTTACGTTCCCGGCGGGCGAGTGGACGAGCGCTGGCCGCTGTGGCGGAAAGGTCTCTCCGCCTGGGGTAATTTCTACGCCCGCACGATTCTGGGGGTATCCCTGCGGGATGTGACCACGGGCTTCCGTCTTTGGCGGCGCGAAACGCTGACGGGTATGCCATTGGAACGAGTCCGGGCGAATGGCTACGTGTTCATGGTCGAGATGGCCTATCTGGCTTACTGCCTGGGATACAAAATCAGCGAGGCGCCAATCTACTTTGCTGACCGCCGTTGGGGGAAATCCAAGATGTCTTTCAGGATACAGATCGAGGCCGCCCTGCGGGTTTGGACGATGTTGTGGACCTATCGCGATTTGCGTCATAAGGGTGCAGCAGCACGAATGCCAGTCACCAGTGATCAGTGATCAGTTATTAGTTCTTTTACTGATGACTGGTCACTGAATACTGATTACTGAGCTTCCCCCATTCTTCCAAACTCAACGTCTCTGCCCTGCGCTGCGGATCAATCCCGGCTGCCAGCAGCGTTTGTTCCGCTTTTTCGCGCGGCATGATCGCGGATAGGGCGTTGCGTAATGTCTTGCGTTTCTGGCCGAAGCCGGCTTTGGCCAGCCGGAAAAAGGTATCCAGCCGCGGGTAGGGGATGAGGGGTTCTGGATAAATGTTGATCGAAACCACAGCCGAGTTGACGGTCGGCGCGGGATAGAAGGCCGCGGCCGGGATGCGCGCCGCGATCTCGGTTTTGCCGTATACCTGCACGCTGAGCGCCAGCAGACTCATGTCCCCAGGTTCGGCGCAAATGCGTTCGGCGACTTCCTCTTGCACGGTCAATACCAGGCGGCGCGGGCGCGGCGATTCGGCCAGCAGATGACGCAGCAAAGCCGAGGTGATGTAATAGGGGATGTTGGCGACCACCAGGTAATCCGGCGCGGCGATCAGGTCAGCCGGGCGCAGCTTCAGGATGTCGGCGTGGATCAAACGGACGTTCGGGTAAGGGGCGAGCACGGCTTGGAGCGCGGCGAACAGGCCCAAGTCCAGTTCGACCGCCACAACTTGACGTGCGGTCCGCGCCAGGTGACGGGTCAGTCCGCCCAGGCCGGGGCCGATTTCCAGTACGGTCTCTTGCCCTTGAATATCGGCGATCTCGGTGATCTTCCGCAGGGCTTGCTCATCCTGCAAGAAATTCTGTCCCAATTTTTTGCTTGGGCGCAGGCCGTACTGGTGGAGCAGGGCGGGTACATCCAACGGCTCGAGGTTCATGGTGGAGTTGGGCAGAACCCTTTCCAGGTGCAGGGGGGCGGGATGGTGTAGGGAATGACCGCCGGGGGCGGCCACAAAAAGTAGACCGTCAGCCACTGATGCCAGGGGATGTATTCATCGTCGGGATAACCCAGGTCAATCCAGCGCCCGCTGACGGCGCCGGTATCGGCTGCCTCGGCGTACCCATAGCCGGGGACGTACATCTGCGTGCCGAAGGGAATGTAGTGGTAGTCTATGCCCACCAGACCCTTGGCCACGCGCTTGCCCGAGGCGGTGATGTCGCTGCCCGTTTCGGCCGGGTGGTACGAGGTGGCCCAGAATTGCAGCGCGCGCCAGTAGGTGATGGTGATGCCGTCAACGGTGATGGTGTGCATGACCACGCGCGTGCCGTAACTGACCACATGGTCCTGCGGCGGGCGGACGACGCTTTCGCTTTCGGACTGGCGGCTCACTTCCACGCCATCCTCGCTGCGCATACGGACACGGGTGACGGCCAGTCCTGCTGCGCCCGGTTGCGTAATGGCTTGCTGATCGAGTTCCAGTTCGGCGGAGTACTCGGTGAGTGTGGTGAACGGGATGGATTTTTGCGTGAGCGTAACGGTCTCAACGACGCGCACGATGCGGATTTTCCCATCCTCGGGCAGCGGAGCGTCCTCCGACGGCAGGCTGGTATCCAGCCCCTCCAGCGGGATCCCGGCCTCGGCCAATGCCTGCCCGACCGTCGCGGCGGCCGAGCGGATGGCGAGCGACTGCCCGTCCGCACTGACGGTGATCTCGCGCGAGGGTGTGTAGGTTACGGTCAACGGGCCGGTGATGGGCGTTTCGGCGGGTGGATCGAGCCGGTCGGCGGCGTAGAGAGGAATCCCCGCCTCGGTCAACGCCTGGCCGACAGTGAAGGCGGCGGTTTGGATGGTTTGCTCCCCATCGGGTTTGACCAGCGTCAGCGTCACGGCGCGGCGGATTTGCAGGGTATAGGATTGGGCTTCCGGGAGGGGCTGGTCGAGCGGGATGGCTGCGCCGAGGTAGAGGAGGCGGTCGGCGGGTGCGAGGCTGATGTTTGCCTCGGCCAGCAATTTGGATGGGAGGCGTTCGGTGGTGGCGAGGGTGTAAACCTGGTCGCCATCCAGGATCGTAATGGGTGTTTGGGTAGTCTGAGGTTGGCAGGAAACGAGGACAAGTAAAATGCCTGCGATGAGCAGCCGAGAAGCGAGTTTCAATGAGTTCAATCTTTCCAAGCGAAGTGCTCTTCTTGTTCAACGTGAAGCCGCCACACGGAAAGCCCCATGTGCGAAGCGCGAATGACAACACCCATGCGTTTGGCATAAGTGTCAAATTCACGATGGCGGAGTAAACGGCGAATGAAGGTGGCGGCTTCCATTTCATCCACATCCAGATGGATCAAGCCATATCGCGAGTGGCACAGACTCCGTTTGAAAAAATCACTGTCTTGTGTAAAGAAAGTTGGCTGGCGTAGAGTGAGTAAGAACGGGATGATTTCTTCGTCATCCATTCCCTTCCGTCCCACATCTTGACCAATCTGATGAATTGATACGCCCCATTTCATCAGCAACTGTCGTTGGCTCTCGAGGACATTTTCATCGAGGATATTCATGCAGGTATAGGTTCCAACACGAATTCGCTTGCGTGTTTGAGAAATGCCTCGCCCGACAGTTTGACGGCTTCGGCAATCGCATCTTTAGTTATGCTGTTATGACACTCCTCGATGATGGTTTCCCAAGCCAATCCCTCAGCGACCATTTCCAGCACTTGCCACACCATAATGCGCGTGCCGCGAAAGGTCGGCTTGCCGTGACAAATAGCAGGGTCAGCTACGATGTATCTCCCTAATAGTTTTGCTTCTGTCGTTGTGTTCACTTTATACCTCTTTCTCTGTGACCTGATTATATGACAAAATCAGGTAAAATCAACCCATGTCCGAACTCATCTCCAGCCGCAGCAACCCGCTCGTCAAACAGGTGCGCGCTCTGCGCCAGAAGAAAGGACGCGAGGAAACCGGCCTGTTTCTCGTGGAGGGCATCCATCACGTCGGCGAGGCCGTGGAGGCCGGCTGGGAGATCGAAACCCTGCTCTACGCCCCGGATTTGCTGACCAGCGAATTCGCCCGCCAATTGGTGGACGAGCAATCCCGTCGCGGCCTCCGCTGCGTCGCCCTGACCTCGGACCTGTTCGCCTCGCTGGCAGATAAGGACAACCCCCAGGGAATCCTCGCCATTATCCACCAGCGAACCTGCAAACTTGACAACCTGCAAACTGCAAACTTCAAGTTCGGCGCGGCGGTCGTCTCCCCGCAAGACCCCGGCAACGTGGGGACGATCCTGCGCACGCTCGACGCGGCCGGCATGGACGGGTTATTTCTCCTGGATGGCGGTGTGGAGCTGTATCACCCGTCTGTGGTGCGAGCCAGCATGGGAACGCTGTTCTGGAAGCCAGTCATCCAGGCTTCTTTTGATGATTTTGTGCAATGGGTGCGTAAGAACGGCTATAGGCTGGTTGGCTCTTCAGCTCATGCGACGACGGATTATCGTAATCTGCAACCTGCCAAAGGCCCAACGATTCTGGTCTTGGGCAGCGAGCAGAAAGGGCTGACGGAAGCGCAAGTCGCAGCCTGCGACGAGGTTGTGTCCCTGCCGATGCGCGGACGGGCCAGTTCGTTGAACCTGGCGGTTGCGGCGGGTATTTTGTTGTACGCGCGGATGGGAGAAAAATAAAGTTGGTTTTCATATTTCGTCTTCGTCTTCGTCCAGCCAAAGATCTTCATCCTCGAGCTCGTCTTCCTCCCATTCCTCCAGCTCTTCTTCTTCCAAATCATCGTCATTGACGGCCGCCTCTGCGTTAGGCGAGTATGTGGCGCAACCGGTGTCGACGTCGAATTCGACCGCCGCGGCGCTGCAATACCCCTCGTCCAGAAAGATGCAATCCACGTAGTGGCAACGAATGCGGGGCATGGAAGTCCTCCTAAAGGTCGGTTTGTCGGATCAGGCGGATGATCGCAAGGATGAAAATGATGGTGATGAGTATGGCCGAAGCCACGCAAAACGGACATACGGCGTGGATGACGTACAGCTCCACGTAGGTCAAATAGGCCGAAAACAGCACGCCAACCAGGCCAAGGCCGAACACCAGCAAGTTGCCGTTCTGTTCGAGGAAGCGGCCGCGCGTTTCGAGGGCATGGATGCCGATGATGGTCAGGTAGGCCAGCAGGCCGAGCAAAGATACAGGGATGCCGTTTATCTCCGAGTAGCGGCTGGAGTTGACTGTGGAGCAATCTCCGGAGCCGAGACACATGGCCTGGGCGCTGGTCAGTTTATAAATGAGCAGGTAGGCGGCATCCAGCCCGCCGAGGATTGCAGTGACGATCGAAGCCCACTTGAGGCCTTTGTCCATAACCTATCCTAAAGCATCCAGTCTTCTACTTCTGTATTTGCAGGCAGCGATTTTACCCCAGAGGGCACAATCAGTAAAGCATTTCGCCGCCGGAGCGGGGCGCATCCCCGCTGAGGCGGCGACATTATACCTATTATGTAATCACAGCGCAAGATGTTTGGTGTATGGAATTATCCCCCTCGCACGCGCTGGGACTCCAGCACGTTGGGCAGATTCTCGATGCGCGTCAGGATGCGGCTCAACTGGGCGATATCCTTGACCTCGATGACCAGGCGCAGGTCGGCCAGATTCTTGCTGATGCGCACGTTTACATCCAGGATATTGACGCTCTCGGCGTTGAGTAGGTTGGTGATGTCGCCCATCAACCCCTGCCGGTCGTAAGCCGAGATGCGGATCGGCACCGGGTAAGTGCGCACGTTCTCGCCCCACGAAACCTTGACCAGCCGCTCGCGATCGCGGATGCGCAGCACGTTGGGACAATCCTGGCGGTGGATGGTCGCGCCGCGGCCGCGCGTGATGTAGCCGATGATCTCGTCGCCCGGTGTGGGATTGCAGCACTTCGCGGTATTGGTCAGAATGTCCTTCAAGCCGAGCACGGTCACAGAGCCGGGCGAGGCTGGTGCGCTGGTGGGAGGCACGCTGACCAGCATATCGTCGGTCTCTTTGCCCTCCAGCAGCTTGTTGACGATGCGCCCGACCGAAAGGTCGCTGCTCCCGATTGCCACGTAAATATCTTCGAGCGAGCGCAATTCGAAGCTGCGGCCAATTTCTTCCAAAACCTTTTCATCGAATCCCGACAGGCCGAGGCGCTGGAGCTCATGTTCCAGGAGCGCCTTCCCCTGCGCGAGGTTCTGCTCGCGGTCTTGCTTCTTGAACCAGGCACGGATCTTGGAACGGGCGCGCTGTGTGCGCACTAGCCCCAGGCTGGGATTCAGCCAGTCGCGGCTGGGGCCGCCGTGTTTGGCGGTCAGGATTTCGACCTGGTCGCCGGTACGCAATTCGTGTTCGAGAGGGACGAGTTTCCCGTTGATCTTGGCGCCCCGGCAGCGGTCGCCGACGGTGGTATGGATGTGGTAGGCGAAGTCAATCGGCGTTGACCCGGCCGGCATGTCAATGATGTCGCCGCGCGGCGTGAAAATGTAGACGCGGTCTTTGAACACGTCGGTCTTCATGCCGTCCACGAATTCCTGGGCGTCGTCCACGTCTTGCCGCCATTCCATCAGTTTGCGGATCCAGTTGATGCGCTCGTCGTACTTATCGCGTGGCCCGCCCTCTTTGTAGCGCCAGTGGGCGGCAATGCCGATCTCGGCGCTTTCGTCCATCTCCGGCGTGCGGATCTGCACCTCCACCGGCTTGCCGTCTTCGTAGAGGACAGCCGTGTGCAGGGATTGGTAGAAGTTATCCTTGGGGACGGCGATGTAATCGTCGAACTCGTTGGGGATCGGCCGCCAGCGGGTGTGGATCACGCCCAGGGCGGCGTAGCAGGCCGGAACGTCCGGGACGAGCAGCCGGACGCCGCGCACGTCGCGTATCATCTCGAACGACTTCCCCTTTTCGGTCATCTTCTTGTAGATCGAATAGATGTGTTTCGGCCGCCCGTAGATTTCCGCCCGGATGCCGTGTTCGGATAAGGTATGCTTGAATTGTTCGACGATTTGCTGTATCTGCTGTTCGCGTGCCTCGCGCCGCTCGGCCAGTTGTTCGGCGATCTCTTTGTACTTTTCAGGATTGACGTAGCGGAAGGCCAGATCCTCCAGCTCCCATTTGATCTGCCAGATGCCCAGGCGGTTGGCGAGGGGGGCGAAGATATCCAGGGTCTCCTGCGCGATGCGGCGGCGCTTTGGCTCCGGGAAGAAGCCCAGCGTGCGCATGTTGTGCAGACGGTCAGCCAGCTTGATCAGGACGACGCGCACGTCATCGCCCATGGCCAGGAAAGTCTTGCGCAGGGTTTCGATGGACAGGTCGCGCTTGCGGTTGCGGATGGCTTGCTCGTCCTCGGCCTGTTCGATGATTTCCTGGTCAGGCGTCTTGCCTTTGAGTTCCTCTTGATGCTCGCCGCGCGAGACGCGCGGCAATTGCGTCAGTTTGGTCACGCCGTCCACCAGCTTGGCGATGACCTCGCCGAAGTCACGCACCAAGTCATCCAGTTTTACAGCGGTGTCTTCGACGGTATCGTGCATCAAGCCGGCTGCCACCACCTCTGCTGGCATTTGCAGGTCGGCCAGGGTGGAGGCAACTGCCAGGCAGTGGTTGATATACGGCTCGCCGGAGGCGCGCTTTTGCCCGGCGTGGGCGCGCTCCGCAACCCGGTAGGCGCGCTGGACAACGTCCCGATCTGAGTTGGTGTAATTTTCGGGCAGTTTTTTGAGCAGCTCTTCCAGGCTCAATGGCGAGGCGGTTTTCATGCCCCCTATTGTACTGCGCTTTGGCAGGTAACTGCCTCACCTATGTCTGCTTCAGCCGATGTTCGGCGGTGCTTTTCTCATGCTGCTGTTGCCATTGCGTATGGCCTGACTTCACGCTCCAACTTCTCTCCCAGCAAATCCACTGTTACATCCAAATCATATTCGGCTTGCAGACCAAGCCAGAATTGGGGCGACATCCCAAAAAAGCGTGCCAGACGCAAAGCTGTATCGGCGGTGACGCTGCGCTTACCCAGCACAATTTCATTGATGCGCCGTGCGTCTACACCAATATCAATTGCCAGCCGATTCTGGCTTAAATTCATCGGCTTGAGGAATTCTTCCTGTAATATTTCCCCCGGATGGACGGGGTTTAATTTTTCGCTAGTCATCGTTTTTACCTGTTAGTGATAATCGGTTATCTCAACTTGATATGCGTCACTTCCTTGCCAATCGAAGCAAATGCGCCACTGATCGTTGATGCGGATACTGTATTGCCCTGCTCTATCACCACTGAGTTTCTCTAACCGATTGGCGGGCGGGATGCGTAAATCGTTGAGGGAGATGGCATTGTTGAGCATGCGTAACTTACGCAAAGCAACCTGTTGAATATCGGGCGGCAATCTGCGTGAGCGGTGACGTTGATATATCTTGTGCGTCTCTTCGTCTTTGAAGGACTTTATCACATCACTATTGTATAGCGTCCCGCACTAAATGTCAATCACCCAAACGCGATGCGGGACCGGCGAGACTCCTTCTCGATTATTGCACAGACTAGCAAATTGCGCCTGTGCGGAGCGGCAGAGCCGCTGTCCGACTGGAGCCGGTGTTAGCCCGTCTCTATTTTCTCATATTCCGTTTAATACTGTCTACAAAATCTTTAGCTTCTGTCAAACTTGCTCTTGTGTGCTGTCGGTAAACCTTGATGGCGTCAATTGTTCGTCCTCGACTCACTAATTCTACTATTTGGCCTTCGTAAGCGGGGCGAGAATCAACTTTGGGTTGTAATGGTTCTACTTTGAAATCGCCATTTACGACATCTTGCTTTGATTTTCTCAACTTTACCCTAAACTCGGCCATCTCAAGATAAACAGCCGGAGCCAAAAAACTGCCCTGATGGTAACGGAAGGAGAAGGCGGCTGGCCCTATCTGTGTAACTGGTTGCCACCCTTTATCTTCTAACTGTTGAATATCTGGCAGTATTACGGATTGAAGTTGATTCCAAACATTAAGCCTGATTGCATTCTCGTTTCCGTAATCAACAATGTAGTATTTTCCTCCTTCGCCAGGTTTCCATGTTCTAACGTAATCATGATATTCCCACTCTATTGGAGCATTTGTATTGGCAGTAGGAGTGGATAAGGATGAGCCGCAATGGAGGCAGAACTTGCTACCATCTGGAATGCTTTTCCCGCATGATGGACAATACATAGTGAAATCTCCTCGTATTGCTGATTACATGCAAATCTACTGTTTTGGACGAGCGGGCTAACGTTCGGCATCAGCGGCGGCGCGAAGCGCCGTCCGCTGCATGCCGTTGTTAGCTGGTGCTCCTGTTTGTGTTTGCGAGGTATGCAAGTTGCTCAAAGGCAGTCGTCACGCCGGGACCTATCATAGATTCACAATTCTGCATGGTGGTAAACATCTGAACGCCATCCGTGAACTCTGAACCCTCCTCGCCGACAAACCACTCGCCTTTCTTGGCGATGCCCGCGTTCATTCTGAGAGGCGCAGTTGTGAAACTCATACAGCAGATTCCCCACGCCAAGTAGAAGTCCACAGGGAACATGGGGCGCGGAAGTGGCTGTATAAACAGGAACCTCCTCTCTTCGCCGAGACCAATCGCATTCGGCTTGGTGTCCTCGAGTATTATCAGGCTCTTAGCGTCCTCGATGCCTACAGGTGATCGGGGAAGCCGGAACTGGGTCTCCCAGCCCTGTCCATAGGCACCGCTTGGATCGGTGGGAAGTGCCACCTCGTCGGGGAATCGAAGCACGTCTGCGGCAAGCAATACTCTGTATTCCGCAAACGAACTGGGTCCCTCCATCTCGCCCAAGAAAGAAAGGAGACGATCCTTGATCATTGTATCTCCTCCTCGGGCTTCAAGAAGATCTCAAGACGCGGACAGAGCGCTAGAAGCGCCCTTCGAGCCGCCACGAGAGTCTCTTTCTCACCCTTCTTGCGATACATGTGCTCGGCGAACTTCCAGTTGGCGTACTCTGTTGCCCCAAGAGCGAGCATTTGCCGCCAGGCTTCGGCCTCTTCGTCTATTGAGGCTACTCGCTTCGAGACGGAATCGGGCGAGTCCCCCCGATTCTGGCAGTTCAGCCGCGTCATCTCCTTGACGGGGCCAAGGTCGGGCAATGAGCCGAGTGGTCCTGCCGGGTTGAGGACCACCATCGACACGCGGCCAAAGAAGCGTCGTACTTGGGGGTTCTCAAACATCACGGGTATGGCCGGGGCGAAAACCTCGGCCTTTGCAACTCCTGCGGGAAGAGCTTCGAGCAACAAGAGTTGCCACTCGTCGCGGACCTTGAGAAACAGCGTACTGGCCTCCGGGAACCAGTGGACGCGGTCAGATAAACAGGTGAGGCCGACCCCAAGCCGCTGATAGGTGAGGTACAGCTCATCTCGCAGCCGCGGATGCGCGTAGAACACATCCCCCGAGTCGCGGGGACCCGCATTCCGGAGGCGGTACGGGTCGATGCGGACGACTTCCCTCTTCAGGGCCTTGTCAAGGGGGCTCTTTCCGATCCCGCCTGGCCCAACTATGATCAGGGTGTCAGTGATCATCACTTCACGTGTCTCCTCCGGCTAACGGCCAGGTTCAGCCGCCGCCGACTCTGGCAAGACTCGCCACACTAACCAGAACGATTGCTGGCAAAGTGACGCCACGCATACCCGCGCCGAAGGCGGTCGGCTGCAACCGCTGGTTAGGCGC
>Ga0210021_1003494_pt1 | contig 12635 bp, 10 predicted proteins | sample CryGeymeta201517_FD_183981 | JGI IMG/M metagenome (GOLD analysis project Ga0210021, IMG submission 183981) | Groundwater microbial communities from Crystal Geyser aquifers in Utah, USA - Crystal Geyser metaG 2015-17 (SPAdes) (version 2) | ecosystem: Environmental > Aquatic > Deep subsurface >... | reverse complement strand
CATTCCACTAGTTTACATTCCAATAAAAGCCTTATTTACAGCCGCAGCCTTATTAGTTGGTTTAGTTCTTTATAACAAAGAAATGGATTTCAAACTGGTTTATAAGGTTGTTTTACTTGCAGAGAGCGTATTTATACTAGCTACAATCGTTCAATTTGTGGGTTTAGTCTTTTTTATACATCCACAAACAATAAATGAACTTAATTCATTTGCTCCACTTACACTAGCATCTATTGTTACTATTGAGGATTTTCCAAAGTGGATAACTCCGTTGTTATATGGAGTTTCACTTTATGAGCTATTCTACGTTTTAGCATTAAGTTATTTTATTTCGGATGATAAAGACTTGTACGTGAATTGGATAGCACCAATAAGTGCAAGCTATCTCATTTGGTTTATTTTTATTTACAGTTTTCTACTTTACCTGTCTTTACAATTGAATCCGGCATGAAAAATAAAAAAAAAGCGTTAGCCTTATCGTTAGCTATTCTCATTTTATTACTATTAAGTATCCTTTATTTTAAAGGGTATAAGAAAATCCAATCAATCCATGATAAAAATAGTGCCATAGCTCTATTACAAGATTTTCAGTTCATGAAAATGGATGAATCCACTGCTTTACTAAGTACGTTTATCCATCAAAAAACGCTACTTATTATCTATTTTAGCAGTGATTGCCCCTATTGCGAACAAAGTTTTAGAAAAATTAAAGAGCACGAATCTCAATTTAAAAAACTAGATATAATTGCTCTTTCAAGACAATCTTTACATCAAATTTATACGTTTAAAGAAGAAATAGGGTTTAATGAGTCGGAGTTTATTCATTTTTTACAAGATTATGAACAGTCATTTTATGACACGTATCTGATACAAACTATACCGGCCTATTTTCTTTACGATAAAGATGGAAAGCTTATAAAAGAATATCATGGTTCTAAATCCATGAAAGAAATAATGGAATGGATTAATACAGAATTATGAAAATAATGGCTGAGTTAAAAAAAATCTATATAAAGCAACAAGATCAAAGTGATTGTGGGGTTGCTTGTTTACACATGATTCTTGCCTATTATGGAGGCAATGAAAGTTTTGAACGGATACGAGAATTAAGTGGTACCCAAAAAACAGGTACCACACTTTTAGGATTAATGCAAGCTGGAAAAGAGTTGCATTTAGATGTACAAGCATTTGAAGCTTTACCTGAACAATTAAAAGAAGTTGAAGAGCCTTGTATCTTACATGTTACAAAAAAAGGAGGCTTAAATCATTATATCGTTTTTTTTGGATATCATGAAAATCGATTTGTCTTTGCAGATCCGGCAGATGGTTGGTTGAGATTAACTGAGACAGAATTAATTGCACTTTGGCAGTCAAAAGCACTTTTAGTTTTAAAAAAAACGAATCTCTTTGTACAATCGAAAGAAAAGAAAAAAAATACCTATAGTTGGGTTAAAGAGCAGTTAAAAATCGATAGTAATCGATTTATCTTAATTTTCATTTTGGGATTAATTACAGCAATACTTTCATTAACCATATCACTTTTTACACAACAGTTAATAGATAGAATCTTACCAGAAAAACAATACACTATTTTTATAGTTGGATTCCTTTTAACAGCACTTTTGTTATTATTTCAAAATGGATTAAGCTTCATAAGAACTCGTTTTTTAGTTGAACAGAGTCGAAATTTTAATACACGAGTTGTTGGCTGGTTTTTAGAGAAATTAGTAAAACTTCCACAGCTCTTTTTTGATACTAGAACTACAGGCGATTTTGTATCTAGATTACAAGATACCTCAAAATTGCAACGAGTAATTTCTTATATAATTGGCGATTTAGGTATTTCATTCTTGGTTTTTGTTACATCATTAAGCGCAATACTTGTTTATTCTTGGCAAATTGGTTTAATTCTACTTTTTTGGATTCCATTTTTTGGATTGATTGTACTCCTTTTTAAAAATGAACTTCTACAATTACAAAGAAAAGTATTAACAAGTTATGCGCAAAGTGAAACACAATTTATTGATGTTATACAAGGCATGGATGTTATAAAATCGACATTTACCCAATCTTTATTTACAAAGATTTCGCTTTCGTCTTATTCTAATTATCAACAAGATCGATTTCAACTTGGCATAAAAAGCGCAACATTTACGCTCATAAGTGGAATTCTCGTTTTGCTTGGAACTTTGAGTATAATTGGAATTGGTGGATTTTATGTATTAGAATATGGACTTCAAATAGGCGTTTTTATCGCAACAATTCAGCTATCTGGACAAACATTACAATCAACTCAAACATTATTTATTTCCATAATTCAATTACAGGAGGCTAAGGTTGTTTACGATAGAATGATTGAGTTCACTTCATTAGAAATTGAAGCGGAGAAGAATACCGTTGAAATAGAAGAAGGTTTTATTCCTGAATGTATTCAAATTAAAGATTTAAGTCATCGATTTAATGGTCGAAAACAGACATTTAGCCAAATTAATTTTTCGTTAAAAAAAGGAAAAATAGTTGCACTAATGGGAGATAGTGGCTCAGGCAAAAGTACGTTAGTTCGAGTGTTAGATCAGCTCTATCCATTTGAAAATGGAACAATAACTATTAAACCACAGAAATTTGACTTTACAAAACTCTCAGAGCAATCTTGCAGAAAATTAGTAAGTGTAGTTCACCAACAAGATCGTTTGTTTTCTGGTACTGTAGTTCAAAATTTAGTAATGAGTGATGATCCGAAAGTTATTGAGCAAAAACTTATTTACTGTTCACAATTAGGATTTGATGCACAATTTGCTCGTTTTTCGCAAGGTTATTTAACACAAGTAGGCAAAGATGGGATTCAGTTATCAGGTGGTCAAAAACAATTGGTTTCCTTTGCACGTGCCATTCTAGCTAATCGTCCTGTTTTGTTACTCGATGAACCAACAACAGCAATGGATAAATCCATGCGAGACTTTGTATTCCGACTATTGCATCAATTAAAAAAAGATAAATTAATACTTTTAGTTACACATTTAGAACAAGTTGCTAATCAAGCTGAAGAAGTGGTTTTAATGCCATAATTGCATTTTAGATTTGTGTTTGATAGGGTGAATAATTTGAAATTCCAAGCGCCGAATTTCGTTTAGCTAACAAAAAATAGCAAATTTCATTTCCAAAAAATGTTATATTTAACAATTAATGGAAATGAAATAGTTAAAAATGAATTACTTTGCATTTCAAAAAGTGTTTTCGAATGAGCACTTAATTCCCATTCAGTTTTTGCCTTTAATGGGAATTTCATTAGATCGTAGGCGATTAGTTGAATGGCAAAAAGCGGGTAAAATTGAGCGGATAGCTAACAATTGGTATTGGTTTGAAGAAAATCAGCCCAATGAAAGTGATTTGTTTTCATTATCAAATAAAATTTATTCGCCATCTTATATCAGTTTGGAAACGGCTTTGTCCTATTATGGAATGATTCCTGAACAGACTTTTACTATTCAGTCTGTTTCAACTCGTAAACCAAAACTGCTTACCTGGCGGAATCATCATTTTGTTTGGCAAAGTATTCAAAATAGATTGTTTTTTGATTATCAATTAATACTTTTGGGCAAATTCCAAGTAGGTATTGCATCACCAGAAAAAGCCTTGTTGGATTTATTGTATTTACGAAAAGACCTTAGAACTAGGGCGGATATAGAATCCTTGCGTTTGAATGAAGACTTTATGAAAACTAATTTCAAATGGGAAAAAGTTCACCGATTATTAATAATAATGGGCAATAAAACGATTAATCAGACTTTTGAACATGTAGAGGAGTTGTATCGTGATTGATTTACAAGAAATCAAAAAACAAGTTGAACCTGAAATTCAAAACTTTGATCGATTTGTAATATGCGAATATTTGCAGCATAAAATTCTGGAAATTATTTATGCTTCAGATTATGGAAAAATGCTCATCTTTATGGGTGGAACCTGTTTGCGAATTGTTCATGGCAACAAGCGATTTTCCGAAGATTTAGATTTTGATAATCGAGGTTTAACAGAAGAAGATTGGAGTTCTTTGACTCAATTCATTCAACGAGAACTACAAATTTGGGGAGTTGAAGCAGAAATTAAAGAAGTGAAAAAGAATGCTTGGCATATTTATATTCGATTTCCAAAACTCCTCTATGATTTATCTATATCAGGTTATGACACAGAAAAAATTCTTATTCAGGTTGATGAAGAGTTTCAAGACGCCGATTATCAAGTAAAGCCTCATTTGTTGAATAAATGGGATGTATTTCAAATGATTCAAACGGTTCCTTTGCAAACACTTTTGGCACAAAAAATTTATGCTTTAATAAACCGGAAACGAGAAAAAGGGAGAGATTTGTTTGATATAGTTTTTTTGATGGGTTTGCAGATTAAGCCTGATTATCACTATTTGGAGCAAAAAATGGGTATTAGTTCAAAAGAATTACTCAAAACAGCACTATTAAATCGGTTAAGTAATATCAGTTTGGAAGAAATGTCTAGAGATGTTCAAGTGTTTTTATTCAAACAATCAGATGTTAAAAAAGTTCATATATTTGATCAAGCTGTTGAATTTTATGCTTGGTGATGTGATTTTTATGTAATGTATCTTCAGGCCGAGATTCCGTGTCGGAGCACGGAATGACGAAGCAAAATTTGCTTTTTGATCAAGCTGTTGAGTCTCATGCTTAGTGATGTGTTTTTATGAAATGTATCTTTAGGCCGAGATTCCGTGTCGGAGCACGGAATGACCTAAACTTCATTTTCAGAAATAATAAAAGCCACACTCAATTAAGAATGTGGCTTTCAAAATTTAAGTAGTAATAAAACTTAAACCGTTTCAGCTACTTTCTCTTTTGATGAAGGTTTTTTATTTATTTTATCGAAGTTTGGTTTTCTTGTTGATGCTTCAGAAATACATCCGTCTTCAATCCAAGTAACACTGTCTTCAATTACGTCTAAACCTAATTTGCGTTGTTCGCTGTCATAATTTTTAGCGAGTTCGTCAAAGTTTTGGTCAATACGTTGTTTCGCGAACGTGAAATAGGATTCCATTATGCGTGTTATTGATTTATCATTTGGATTTTGTTTCATCAAATATCCTGCATAAGCTGCCGAAGCTGCGATGGAGAATAAATCGGTTCCAATATCAACCAAACGACCTAAAATGCGTTGTTTGAACTCTAATGCCGCCACATATTTATTCATTTTATGGAAAATGGTACGAGCTAATTTTTTGCTCATTTTTCCAACATATTTATAGTATTGATGTAGTTCTTTAGGTTCATTTGCAAATGATTCACTTGGAACAGATGGAACATAACGACTTACGTACCAAGGAGCATAGAAAGCTCCTGCTTTTACTAGCGCAACGAGTTTTTTTCCAACAGAAACTTTAGGATTCAATAAATCACCACCTTTTTTCAAGTGAACATCTAAGGCCTCACGAGCTAAGAATAAGTGCATGATTTCAGTAGAACCTTCCAAAATCCGATTGATACGCATATCACGTAACATTCTTTCGCAAGGATAACCGGGCTCGCCTCGTTCGCTTAATGAAATCGCAGTTTCGTAGGCACGTCCGCCACGCACTTGAACCATTTTGTCTAATAAATTCCAGCCATGTTCAGTTGTGAATAATTTGGCCATAGCCGCTTCAATACGAATATCAGCTTCGCCTTTGTCTGCCATTTGAGAAACAACGTTGGCAATCGCATCAATAGCGAAGGTGTGGGAAGCAATGTAAGCAACTTGTCCTGCAACAGCGTCGTGTTTACCGATAATTTGCCCCCATTGTGCACGCTCAGAAGCCCATTTTCGCACAATTCGAGTTGCTAATTTGCCCCCTGCAGCAGCTGCAGCAGGTAAAGTAAGACGACCTGTATTTAAGGTTGCAAGCGCTAATTTTAAGCCTTTATTAATTTCGCCGATTACATTTTCACGAGGAATTTTAACATTGGTAAAACGTAATAATCCGTTTTCGATAGCACGAATTCCCATGAATTCACAACGGTGAACAACTTCAAATCCAGGAGTGGTGGTTTCAACAATAAATGCTGTAATTCCAACTTTTCCCGTATCGGGATGAGTTGTTTTTGCCATTACGACTAATAATTCGGCAATAACTCCATTCGTAGTCCACAATTTATCACCATTTATAATCCAATGTTTTCCATCTGGAGTTAATTCTGCGGTTGTTGCAAGACGAGCGGGATCGGAGCCTACGTCAGGTTCTGTTAATGCAAAGGCAGAAAGTGCACCTTTTGCCATCATTGGGAAGTATTTTTCTTTTTGAGCTTTCGTCCCGAAATATTTTAATGGTTGTGGAACACCAATACTTTGGTGAGCCGACATCCAAGCTGTTAAGGAACCGCAATGAGACGCAACTACGATTGCCGCTTTTGTAAAAGCTAACTGCGAAAATCCAAGTCCACCATATTCTTTAGGGATTTTCATATTGAATAAACCGAGTTTTTTCAGTGCTTCAATATGATGTGGAGGAATTTTTCCAGTTCTGTCGACTTCATCAGCATCGTAATTATTTACGAGATAATCGTCTAATTTTTTGCAAAAAGCATCAGATTCTGCTTTTTCTATCGGTGCTAAATCGGTGTAAGGTAACATTGGGGATGCATTGAAATTCCCCATAAATAAGCCACCTGCAAAGGATGGTTTTTTCCATTCTGTTTCACGAGCGGACTCAGCAACTTCGCGAGAAGCGTCTGCACTGTGTTTTGTTTGTTCTTTCATATCGGGTTGTCCGTTTATTTGGTTAATTGCTTAAAAAAGTCGTTAATAGGTAAAATGATTACTTAGTTTTTAAATCAGCATTTAATAGTACAATACACTATAACTGCGAATTGTATGAGCGTTTGAGGCTGGTCCCATCACTTTTCTAAGTGATTTTTCCACGTATTCGATATGATCAATCACTTGAATTCTAGCTTCAGATGGATTTTGAGCTTCAATTGCTTTTACAATTTGAATCAATTGACCAATAATAGTTTCTCGTGATTGAGGAATACTTTCCAATTTAATTCTTGAAAAGGGAAGAGCTCTGCGAACCATATCTGCAATAGATTCAATAAAGTGCGAAAACAACATATTGTGTGAACTTAGCGCAAGATGTTTGAAAAAACGACCATACGCTTTTTCCACTTCAATATTTTTTTCAGATTTTTTGGTTATTACTGAGGTTACAAGATCAAGTAAGCGTTTAAACTCTGCTAAATCGTCTTCTGATCGGCGAATTGCCGCTAATTCTGCTGCCGCTGAATCCATGTGTTTTCGAATTTCTAAAAGTTCCCACATTTTTTCAGGTTCAAATTCTAAGAGATGTTCCATCATATCACGGAATTGAGCAGGAGTAGCAGATTTTACATAGGTACCTGAACGCGGTTTTATTTCGAGTAAACCTCTAGCTTGTAAAATGGTTAGAGCCTCACGAAGTGAAGGTCTAGAAACCATTAACTGTTTAGCCAAATCTTTTTCAGATGGCAATTTTTCACCAGGTTGAAACGTGCCGATGGATATGAGTTCAATCAATCGGTCGAGAATTTTCTCGGTAACACTGGGTATTTTATCAATAGGATGGATATGTTTCATATCGCGACTTAAGTGCTAATAAATCTGGTCTTACCAGTTTGCCTATTAATACCGCTTTATTTTGATAAAAGCAAGAGAGTAGGAAAAAAAAGGTCAAATAATTTCAAAAAAGGGCTTTTAATAGATAATTTAGGAAAAGTAATACATAGAATATGTGGTCTGTTCAGATTCAAACTAATCTGAGTTAATCGTAAAGATGTCAGTAAAGACTCTATTTAAAATCAATTAAATTGTCATTGATTTGACAATTATTAAAAGACATATAGATAAAAAGGAGATGATTTCTTATTTCATAGATTCATTAAGTATAATTTTTTTACTATTTGAGTCCAAGAAAAAAACAGTTTTGCAATTTTAGAGGTTTTAATTCGAGCACACTTAACGATTATTGTGCTGAAATTCCTTTTCAAGGAAGTTTAGAATTAAAAAGAAGAGAAAGGAATTTTATTAAAAGAGAAAATATTCGTATTATAAAGAGAAATAATTCACTTTAGGAGCTAAAATGAAAAAAGTACCCAAAAACATATCAGAAACAGAAACAGCAAATGACCCTGCAATTGCCTACAGAAATATGAGTGCACCACTTTTCTTGGTAGAAAATGCAATATCACAAACACGTGTTGGTTTAAATGCGTCACATTTGCAACTTATAAGAAAACAAACTGAGCTAGAATTACAAGATTTAGCCAAAATAACACAAGTCACAACACGTACGTTGCATAACAAGAAAAACGATGAACCCCTTGGTACCACTGCTTCAGAGAAACTAATTAGTTTGATGCGTTTGTTTAAAAGAGGTACAGAAGTCTTTGGAAGCGAGCAATCGTTTAAAAAATGGCTCAAAACTTCTCTTCCCGTTTTAAAAAATGAAACACCACTTCAACAATTAGATACTGTATTTGGTTTTGAATTAGTAAGCGACCTACTTGGTAAAATAGAACACGGAGTTTTGGCTTAATGCAGGTTTATCGAATTGCACATCCTAGATTTGCACAAGATTTAAGTGGTGAAGGTGTACGACTTTACGGAGGAAGATGGAATGCAAAAGGGTATGCGTGTTTGTATACTGCTGAACATCCTGCATTAGCCTTGCTTGAACTTGCGGTTCATTTTACAGCTCAATCTCTTCCTGATTCTATGAGTTTGGTTGTAATCTCTTTTCCAGATGAATTCCTAACAAAAGCGGATTTTATTAAATTACAGAATGATACTGATATTCAGGATTACTCAGAAGAATTAGGCACTTCCTGGTTGAAAAAAAGATCTTCTTTAGTTTTAAAAGTGCCTTCTATTGTTTGTCCTAAGTCGTTTAATTATTTGATAAATCCTGCTCATATTTCACACCGAGATGTTTTCATTGAAGAAGAAATCTCTGTGATTATTGATGGCAGAATAAAATCATAGACATTATTTACCCGAGTATTGTATGAGAAATATCCATTGAAAATCGATAGTAAACACTAGCATCATTTGACTTCGCAACGCCTTTAGTATCACTAAAGGTTGATGTTTTGGCATAGATTTCGTTATCCAATGGAATCTATGCACGTATAGAGTCGTGAAAGACTCAATCCACTATAATGACTTGCACGCTTATTTTTTAAGGGAATCTACTAAAAAATTGAAACCTTGATTATTTATAACCCAAAATTTTCAAAATTTGATCTGCTTTTTGCTCGGGGGCGAAAAGATAATCTGTCAAATTTCCATTTTCGTCTTTGTCGATAACAATGTGTTTAGGCGTTGGAATCAAACAGTGCTGCAAGCCGCCAAATCCACCAATGGATTCTTGATATGCGCCTGTATTAAAGAATCCAAGATATAAAGGATTGTTTTTATCATATTTCGGAAGAAAAATAGCATTAGATTCTTGACCGGAATTGTAATAATCATCGCTATCACAAGTTAAACCACCTAAAAAACAACGCTCATATTCTTCATTCCAGCGGTTGATAGGTAACATTAAAAATCGTTTACCGATTGCCCATGTATCAGGAAGTGTTGTAATGAAAGATGAGTTAATCATATTCCATTTTTCGCGATCATTTTGTTGTTTTTGATAAAGTACTTCGTAAACAACGCCGGCGCTTTCACCAACGGTAAAGGTTCCAAATTCAGTAAAAATATTTGGAACTGAAACCCCAGCTTCATCACATGCTTTTTTAATTTGTTCAATAATAATATCAATCACATACTCATAATCAAATTCGAAAGAAAGAGCGTTTTTTACTGGGAATCCGCCACCTATATTTAAGCTATCAAGACTTGGGCAAACTTTTTTTAATTCTATGTAAACGTTCACACTTTTCAGTAATTCGTTCCAATAATAAGCTGTATCTCTAATTCCAGTGTTGATGAAAAAGTGGAGCATTTTTAATTCTATATGCTTTTTTTGTGCGATTTCTTTTTTGTAAAAAGGAACAATATCACGATAACCAATACCTAAACGAGAAGTATAAAATTCAAAAGTTGGGTCTTCTTCAGAAGCAATGCGCATTCCTATTTTAAAATTGGTATCAATTGCATTGCATAAGTGATTTAATTCATTAGAATTATCAATAATAGGAATACAGTTTTTGTAACCTTGTTTAATGAGTGTGGCGATATGTTTAATATAATCGTCCATTTTATATCCATTACAAACTATAAAAGGATCTTTTTGAATTTTACCTTCATTGATTAGCGAAAATAAAATATCAAAATCGAATGCAGAAGAGGTTTCGATATGAACATCATTAGATAAGGCTTCGTCTAAAATAAACTTGAAGTGGGAGCTTTTGGTACAATAGCAATAATTATATTTACCTTGATAATCATGTTTGCTAATAGCTTTTTCAAACCAAGTTTTTGCTCGATTAATGTTATTTGAAATTTGAGGTAAATAGTTGAATTTAAATGGTGTTCCGTATTTTTGAACCAAATCCATCAAATTTATATCATGAAAATTAAGCTGATTGTTTTCAAGTTTAAGTTCAGGCTGAGGAAAATTGAAATTTTGCTCAATAAAATCGATGTATTTGTTTTTCATTTATAGATAATTCGGAAAGATTAAAGAAAATCGTTAGGATTTTAACCTCTTTTAAAATCAGTTTTGCGACCTTTTTACTTGGTAATGAAGCTTAATACGATAGCTTTGCTGAATTCTTTGAAGCGCTCAAATTTACTGAAAATATATGTTTCTACTTGATAAAATGTATAAATGAAAAAGCGCTTGTAGGACTCACAGTCCTTCAAGCGCTTTTTCATTTATTTAAGTTGGTCTAAAAGGACTGTGAGTCCTAATATTTAATTCAAATACTTAGCTAAAGTTTTTTTCAAGTTTACGCCTCTTAATTGTAAACCCATTGCTACAATTTTACCACTTGGATCTATTAAAATTGGCTTTGGAATACTATTCACTTCATAAGTAACAGCTAGAGGATTTTCGTAGCCACCTTCGATAAACGTGTGCATCCAAGGCATATTAAAACGATCTTTTCTAAATCCTTTTACATCATCTGCTGAGTCATCAAATGAGAGACTTAGAATGTCAAATTTGTCTGATTTGAACTCTTTATAGGCTTCATGTAATTCTGGCATTTCTTGAATACATGGGCCGCACCAAGTCGCCCAGAAATCAAGCATGATGTATTTTCCTTCAAAAGATGAATTAGAATAGCTGTTTTTTCCATCAATGGAAGTCACTGTAAATTGAGGTGCTAGAGATCCTGTAACAACTTTTTGACTTGGGTCAAACTGATATTTTGCATATTCAACAAACTGAGATTTTGGAAACTCGTTCATCAATTTATTATAGAAATAGAGTTTTTTATCTGCGTCAGAGACTTTTTCAGCAGCCATAAATCCAGCGTAGGTTGCAACTTCTTGAACGTCAGGATTTAAGTGTTTGGAACTCATTTCTTCTAAAAAAGCGACGTTTTTTTCACTTTCAGGTAAGAGTTCCATTACCGAATACACATAGAATTGATTTAGATTCCAGAATTCGTGCATTGGTCCTAATTCGAAAATTACAGAACTCATATCTTTTGGAGCTTCTCCAGTATAACCGTTAGCAAAAATATCTAAAAATGCAGCAAGAACTACGGCTTTATCTTCCTTAGTTGTACTCATTTCCCAACGTGCTTCAATCGGTTTTACTAAAACATCCCAATCAATTTCTAGAGTTTCAGATTGGGTCATATATTGATTTATATATGCTTTGGTTAATTCTTTTTTATTGGCTGAAATAACAGAATAGGTTTCAGCTCGTGCTTGGATGGAAGCATTTGAACTTGTTAAAGCAGAGGTAAATGCACTTGGGCTGATATCCGCATTAAAAGTGACATCTTTTTTCTCATCAGTAGAATAAAATACAGACATAAAATAAGGAGACTCGCCAAAATACTCGAAGGTATCTTGTTCTGAACCGTTAACAGGACGTTGATCTTCGGTAACTCCCATTAATTGATACTGTAATTCTCCGTTTGTAACCGGAAGCTCCATTTTCCATGTTGTTTCTGTAACTCGTTCCATTGGCATAGCTTGCTGAGGATTAAAGCCATTAAAATTTCCAATCACATAAGGATCAGTTGTTACATTATGGACAATTTTTCCCAATTTTAAAGTGATATCAGCGTCTTCGTTCGTAACCCAAAGTAAGGTTTCTAAAATATCATGGTCAGGAGCTGAAAGCGTTAGGGTATAAAGATTATTTTTTTCGAGTTCTAAAGTAAAATCGGGTCTGACTAATTTTAAATCAGTTACAGGAATTCTGTTTTTTGAAACGATTAAACGAGTGAAAGAAAGTCTATCTGGATTTTCAAGTTCAACAGTTCCTTTAATTTTTACTGTTGAAGGAGAGGAACAGGCAAGAGCTGAAATCAGCATTACGAGCCATAAAAGGTTTTTTAGAGACATCGATTTTTAATTTTTGATTAATTCGTTTCTGAACTGTTTAAAGGAAATGATTTTAGGATGAATAGTTTCGAATTGTTTGACTTTAAAGAAGTGCTAAGGTCAAAAAAAACATCAAAAAACAATTATTTCAC
>Ga0210021_1003489_pt1 | contig 12661 bp, 10 predicted proteins | sample CryGeymeta201517_FD_183981 | JGI IMG/M metagenome (GOLD analysis project Ga0210021, IMG submission 183981) | Groundwater microbial communities from Crystal Geyser aquifers in Utah, USA - Crystal Geyser metaG 2015-17 (SPAdes) (version 2) | ecosystem: Environmental > Aquatic > Deep subsurface >... | reverse complement strand
ACAAAAATGCCTAAGCCCAAAACCGTAGCGACTTGATTGGGTCCAAAACCTCCAGAAGTCATAAAATTAGATTCTGTTCCCGTAACCACCTCTTGTAAATCAGGCGTATATAAAAACAAATAAACGGTCATACTTACCAAAGGCAATAAAAGCGCTATAACGATAATTTTTATCTGATTAAAAGACACCGTTCGTCTATAACAAAAAATGGCAGAAACTCCTAAACAAATGGGTCCGCTTAAATTAAAGGCAATGGCTCTACGAATGTTGGTATCAAAACCCATGTCTGTTACCGCTACAAAAATACCTGGTAATAACAATAAAATGTAGACGACAAATATTAAAGATTGATTGCTAAAACTATTGCTAAACAATCCCATAAGCATAAAAACAATGACCAAATATTTACTGGCTTCATAAAAAAACGTTCCGTTGTTCATCCTTAAAAATACTTCAATACCTACGATATAGGCGCATGCCATCAAGACGTAAAATGTTTTATACGGTTTTGAAGCCATGAATATTTTATAACTAAAAAAAACAGTAATAAATATAAAGTAAACTAAAGCTAAAGGCCTAAATACATAAATACCAATGGCCAAAAGAACATGAAAAATGAGTAGTTTATAATAAAACGATAAGCTCATTTTTGATGGGTTTTATATATTTCAATAAGTTTATCCATGATGCCAACTTCTGAAAATGATTTCAAAACTTTAAGATGTAAATTTTTAGCCACTTTTCGTCTCAAATCTAAGTCATTTATATACAATAATAAAGCATTTGCTAAAAAGTCATGATGTTCTGGTGCTACCAAAACACCTTCGTTGGTATTTGAAATAACCTGATGACAATCTCCAACTTGGGTTGCAATCACAGGTAATTCTGCCAACCCATATTCTAACAATGCCAAGGGCAATCCTTCAGATTTTGAGGATAAAATACCTATAGTGCTTTGACTTAAAACATGAAACGCATCTGGACAACTTCCATACATAAAAACCTGTTCTGAAAGGGATTCATGCTGTATATACTGCTTTATGGCTTTAGAATAATCGTCTTCAAAATCTTGACCAACCAAATGCAAGCTCCAGTCAGCATGTTCTTTGGCGACCAAAGCATAGGCTTTTAACAAGTTAAGATGATCTTTTTGAGGTCTTAAATTAGCTAAACATAGAATCCGTTTACCTTCCATCCCTTGCAATTTAGTTTTCTTTTTTGAATGGTAAAGCACCGAATAATTTGGTAAATAACTAACTGTCTTTATGCCAAGATACTCTTTTGCCCAAACTTCCAATTTAGAATTAACACATAAAACATGACTAAAAAATAACGAACAAAGTTTTAACATCCATGAGGATCTTTTGTTTAAATACTCACTATTCCCAAAGTGGTCATGCCAAATTAAAACAATTCTTAGGTTTAAAAGTTTCATGATGGTTGCCATAAAAAAAGAGCTAGCATGCGCATGAATTATGGTGATCTTATGATGTTTTATAAACCGATAGAGCGTTGAAATGGCCCGAACATCCAACGTTGATTTTTTGTTTAAAAATAAATACCCAACGTCTTTGGATAGACTCTCTTTCAGCATGCCTTCTTCTCTGCTAGCACACAAATACGAGGCTTCAATATTTGGCACTAACGAATTCGCGAAATTAACCGCTACCCGTTCTGCGCCTCCAGCATGTAAAGAATCTATCAGTTGTAAAACTTTCATTAAGGTTTTAATACTTTTATAATATTATTTTCAAATACTTCCATAGTATATTGCTGTGACCACTTTGTAGCATTTTCAGACATCAATTTCAATTTTTCTACATCGTTTAAAGCATTTGCAATCGTTCCCTTAGCAAGGTTTAAATCAGGCTCAATTAAAAGTCCCCTATTTCCATAATCAAGCATATTTGGCACACAAGAAATAGCAGTTGCTATGGGTATAACACCAAAAAACATGGCTTCGGCAATCGCTTTTGGCCAGCCTTCAGACTTTGAAGCTAATATTATAAAATGAGCATTTTTTAATGCTTCTTTAATAGTGTCTTTGGATTGATTTCCGAATATCTTTACCGTTTTTTCAAGACCGTTACTATCAATATAATTTTGCAATTCTGGCTTTAAAACACCATCTCCATACACCTCTAAAAAGACATTTTTTCGCTTTTTTTGGAATGCTTCAATAATTTGAACAGCTAATGACGGACGCTTACCATCAACCAACGTACCCACAAAAACAAATTTTAAATCGCCCGAATAATCGCGTTTAAGGGGTTTTTCAATTTCTAAATTTGAATAGGAAGCCGTAAAAAAAGGCTTAATATTTTTACTTTGGTTTGGCCAATCTCCATAAACCAAAACCTTAATATTTCTAGTTAAATAGGTGTTACTTAAAATCCACTTTTGGAACCTATAACTTAATGACTGTTGGGCGTTTGGATCCCAATTACCAGCATATTTAGCTGTTTTTATTTTATTTGGGAAAAAAATCTGCACCAAACAACCTAACAAGCCAATATTTCCTGGGCAACGTAAATGGATATGATCGGCTTTCTTGCATGCCTTGAACAATCTATAAAAAATAATCGGAAGTTTAAGGAAAGAACTTATGCTTCTAACTAGGGATGTAAATTCAATACTTGGAATTTGTGTTAACGTTAAATTTTTATGTTGGTAGGCCATGTCTATAATAGAAATGGGTTCAAAACCCAAGGGCGCCACAATTTCAGCGCTATCAACATATTTTAACCAAATATTCATTTCTCGAACATAAGGCGAATAACTAAATATATCTTCTTCTTTAGTTTTATGTAAGGCATGACTTATGATTAAAAACCTCATTTGTCTATTTTTGGTGCATTAAAGATAAGCGAAAACCAGCCAACAAGGCGTCCTAAACTTTCGGTAAAAGCTGCTTTTCTATCTGAAGTGGTTATGACATTAAGCAGTCTTATTTTACTCAATAACATAGCGGTGGCATGCCATTTAATACGAGCTTTAAAAGTAGGGTTTGGATATTTTACATGCCAAACATACCAGCCATTTCTAATGACCATTTTACCATAACTGTATTTATTGGGACGACCGGAACCATTGTGATAGTGCGCCAATTGGGCATTTGTGTTCACATAGAGTTTCCCTGTTTTTGCTAATCGCAATGAAAAATCGGCATCTTCATACAAACCGTAACCTTTAAAATAGGTGGAAAATTTAAATTGGTTGAAAATATCTTTTTTATATGAAGAAACGCCACCCATAAGTTGTTCTACTTCGTAAATTCTTCCAGAAGGTGGTAAAAAACTAATGGAACGCCCATGGGAAAAGCTGGGCATAAAACCCGGCTTGGCATCTGGTAATAATCCAAAAAGTCGTCTAATTTTAAATCGAGATGGTTCGTCCCGCATCCAGCCATCATAATAAAATTTTGAAGGGTCATTTCTCTCATCAGAGGTCGTCCAACGTACTTCATTGGCAATATAACCGCCAACGGCTAAAGCATCAGGTTTTTCTTGATAGGTTTTTATTAAATGTTCAAAATAGGTTGGTGTTAAAATAATATCATCATCTAAAAAACAAACAATTTCAGATGTTTTTGAAACTTGATGTAAACCAAAATTACGTTGTTTGGTTAAACCTCTTTCTCTATCATCAACTCTAAAATATTTTAAGTTTTTAAATAGATTTTCTTTCAGAATAATCTCAGTTTCTTCATTTGTTGAACCATCAATAATTAATATCTCATGAGGATATAACGTTTGTTTTGTTACCGACTGCAATAAGTTTAACAGTGGTTTCGGTCGCATGTAGGTACAAACTATCAACGTAAAATTCATAATAATTATTTAGTTCGTTTTCCCAAAGCTAGCAAGTTTTTCGCATAAAATATCGATTTATTAAACTGTAAAAGCCTTAGTGGAAACTTTAGAATTCTTAATGGTATATCTACCAACTTCGCTTTTGTAAAATAGAATATAAAATATTTAATATTATATTCCTTTCGTTGCTTATCATCAAAATGTTTAAACAGTTGGTACATGATGGTCGGACTTGGTTTTGGTACAATCCTTTTAACTGGCAGATCTAACTCCCATGGTTGTTGTTTTCTCTTTTTTCCTTTGATACCGGCTTGTTGTCCCCAAAAACGGTAACCGCCAACGGGTGGCTTTAAATGCAAATTCACCGAAAACGGATTATGCAAAACAGTAACGCCCAGTTTTGTAATAGAAAGTCCAAAATCGCTGTCTTCGCCATAACCGCCATCGTAATTGATATCATTACCAACTAACAAGTTAACAACGCGTCTGGACACACAGGAATTGGCATTGCTAAACGATTGTGCAGCACCAACCTTCCACCGCGATTCGCCTAAAGATTTTAACTTCTCGTCTAAATTGTTTAAATCTTGCTGCTGATGGTCGGCCCGAATATCCAAGCCATTACAGGCTTCTGCATGATAGGTTTGTAATAAACGGATATGGTTTTCAATAAATTGGGGCTGAATACGAATATCATCATCCCCAAACACAATATAATCACCTGTACATAAATCGATGGCTTCATTTCTGGCTCTACAACTGCCTTTGGTGGTTTGCCATTTAAAAATCACTTTAAATGAATATTTATGAGCATTATATAATAACTCATCTCTTGATTTTTCAGGTGTAGCATCAACAACAATCACTTCAAACGGTTTATAAGTCTGATGTTCTAAATCGTTTAACAGATTTAGGGTGAATTCCTGGCGCATCATGGTTGGAATGATGTAACTCACTTTTGGAGTTCCTTGGATAGGTTGTAATCCCCGAGGTTTTAAAACACTAGTTTTCTCTTTAAACTTAAATTTACGGTTTGCATACCTAAAACTATGAAGGTCATTGAATTTATAAAATCCTCTTCGAAATAACATATAAATGCTATGAGAACGCTTAAAATTTTTAATGTAAAACGTATAAATATCTTTTGTAGAAATATTTACTTCTTCAATAATACCTTCAAACAATCCTTTGATGTATAACGGAATGACACCTTGATACCGTAACGTATTAAAACCAAAGTCTAAGGCAGATGTTTGAATATTTTCATAATCTAAATCAAAGCCGCCAAAAGTATCCCAAACCTGTTTCCTAATCACAAAAGCATTAGGGTTAATGCGCCAACTGACTGATTTTTCTAAAGCATCAAAATCATTAGCATACCAGAAATACACCACGGTTTGGTAAATAATTTCAGGAAAGACGTTTTTAAAACTTTGGTCTAAACTACTGTGCCAAATATCGCCTTCACCCAAAGCCAATGCATCGAGCATTTTTAAATCTGGATGACCATTATATAATAAAACCTCACCTGATGCTGTGATATGTTCTTTTAATTCTATCAAGATTCTATTACTGATTTATAAAATTCAACGGATTGTTTAGCTACTAAATTATGGCTGAATTTTGCTTTAACTTTTTCTCTAGCTGCTTTTCCAAACAGAGTCCGTTTGTGGGCATTATCTAAAAGCTCCAAAATACGTTCTGCATATTCCTGATGATGGGTTGGACGCACCAAAAACCCTTCTTTACCATCGTCTATCATTTCTTTAGCCCAACCGATATTGGAGGCTACAATGGCTTTTTCCATGGCCATCGCCTCCAACCACGATACCGGTAAGGCTTCTGCAAAGGTAGGAAATACGCAAACCGTGGCATCTTTTATAAAATTCTGAATTTTAGAATACTCTACAGCGCCCAAATAACTTACTTTTTTTAGAGCAGTTTCATTGAAAAGCGGTTGCATTAATTGCCATGTTGAAGAAGAACCTATTTTAAATTCGCCACTATCTTTGCCAACGAGAATTAATTCCACTTCGGTATTTGAATTATGAACAAAATTAAATATTTTAGGCAATTCTAAAAGCCCTTTTTTTCGAATTAAAGTGCCAAAATACAGGATACTTAATTTATTAGATTCACTTGGCTTCGGTTGAAACAAAGATGCATCAATACTGTTTGGAATGACGATAAATTTTTTATTTAAACCTAATAATTGGTTTGTTAAAAGCCCTGTAAAGGCACTGACACTAATAAGGCCATCGGCGTTTTTAAGGGCGCGTTTTTCTAAGAATTTATTTTTAAACTTAACTTTTCTGTTATCTAAATGGCAAAAATAGGTGTCACTACCATTTTCCCTGATAACCAAAGGGCATTTCAGATTTATAAACGCCGTAAACCCTGTCCAGTCTGGAGCCTCTACAATATCAATCTTTCCAGAATCGTACAAGGTATTGATCAAGCGTTCTACTTTTTTTTGAGTCAGGATGAGCGATAAGCCTTTTACTTTAATATTCTTTATTTTATAAAAGTGAATACCTTCTTCAACAAAAGAATCATCTTGATCTTGTCCATAAACAAGTATGCTAATATCGTGTCCTAAATGAGACAAGGCTTTAGATAGATTTAAAATACTGGTACCAATCCCACCAGCGGTTCCGGTTTTAGGGTGCGGATATTCTGGAGTTAAAAAGGCTATTTTCATAAATTTAAGTCTTCTATCAATAATTTAGTGAATTCTTGAGCACCCTGATTGTTTAAATGACTACAATTTTGAAATAAAGAATCGTTTGGAACATATGATGAAAAGTCTTTGAAATTAGAAATCTTTGCTTTCAATTTATCTAGATAACCATTAGTTTTTAACTTTGAACAAAATGGTGCACAAAAATAAATAACATCTATTTCATTTGCTTTACATAAAGAATCTATTTCTGTAATACTCTTATTAGTCTTTAAAATTGATTTTGGCAATTCAACACCTCCTATATTATTTTCACTCATAACTCCAAATAGCGGAACAAATCCTTCTCTGAAATTAACCTTGGATTTTTTATTAACTAAACTTGCAAAAAACTCTCTAAAGCCCAATCTGTAGTCGTTTGTTGAATATCTATAAAAGGGGAAATAACAATTTCTAAAATAATTAGAATCTACTCGTTTTAAATAATCATTAATAACTTTATTACTTTTTATATAAGGCAATGCTTGAGAGCGAACAATATCTGAACTCGACTCATGATTATATATATAATCTACTTGAACAAAAAGTTTTTTTATCTTCACTTTTTTATCAATTAAAAGTCTTAAAAAGACATTCATATCATCTAATCGGGCTCCTTGAGTACCAAAATTTATTGTTGTTTTTTCTGTAAGTCTTTCTATTTCAGTACTTACAATTGAGTTTTCAACTCTTGAACTTCCTAAAAAAACGTAATCTAACTTCTCTCCTTCTTTTAAACTTAAAATATATTGTGTCTTATTCCTCGGAAAAGAATTATTGTAAACATATGTATATAAAATATCTAAAAGAAATAATACCATAATAATACCTACTAGAATAACTATGCTATTTCTTAAAAACCTTTTCATTTAGAATTGAAAATATATAAAATCTGAATGTTCTGAATAAACTCCTAAAACAATTACTAAAAAAATAATTGTTGCTAAAAATATAGTTTTGAACTTACCTACAAAAGGATGTTCAAAATTTCTTGAAAACCACTCTATTAAAACGAAAAACAATAATAAAATCATAATTTCAATAGTATATCGGTCTATAGATAGGTATTGTATTGAAAAATTTAAGTCTAAAATTAAACGTTTTAAATATGCAAAAGCATCTGTAATTGTTTTAGCTCTAAAAAACACCCATGCAATTACAACTAATAAAAATGTTGAAACAATATTTAAAAGGTTAGCTATTCCTGATTTATTAAAATTAATCGACAAATTATTTAAATACTTGCGGTTTTTATTAAGTAACAATAATGGTATAAAATATAAAGCATTTAATAATCCCCAAAAAACGAATGTCCAATTTGCACCATGCCAAAAACCACTAACTAAAAAAATTATAAAAACATTACGAAGCTTAATAATTAGTTTTCCTTTACTACCACCGATAGGTATATATAAATAATCTCGAAACCAAGTAGATAATGATATATGCCAACGTCTCCAAAATTCTGCAATATTTCTTGAGAAATAAGGCTTGTTAAAATTCTGCATGATGTCAAATCCTAAAAGCCTTGATATACCAATAGCAATATCTGAATATCCTGAAAAATCTCCATAAATTTGAAAAGCAAAATAGACTGCTCCTAGAAACAGACTTAGTGAATTCATGTTTTCGTAATTATCAAATATGACATTTACATAAGTAGCACATGTATCTGCAATAACCATTTTTTTAAATAATCCCCAAACAATTAAATAGAATCCAGATACTGCATATTCGTAATTAAAAATTCTTTTAACACTAAATTGTGGCAATAAATGCGAAGCTCTTTCTATTGGACCTGCTACTAACTGAGGAAAAAATGCTACAAAGGTTGAGAAGTTTATTAATGAATTTGAATTATTAATTTTGTTTCTATAAACATCAATGGTATAGCTCATGGTCTGGAATGTATAAAAAGAAATTCCAACGGGTAAAATAATATTCAAAGACGTAACATTAAATTCAACGCCAATACTTTGCCATGCATTAATCCAATTATCAATAAAAAAATTATAGTATTTAAAATAACAAAGCAACCCCAAGTTAAAAGTAATACTTATAAGTAATAGTAGCTTTCTTCTAATAGTTTTTAGTTCTAAGCTTAAAAGTTTACCAACAAAATAATCAACTAACGTACTAAGTACAATCAAAGCAAGAAATCTCCAATCCCACCAAGCGTAAAAAATATAACTTGAAATTAATATAAAAAGATTCTGTGCTTTTGTTTTATCTTTAAGAGGAAACCAATAAATAAAAAAAACTATAATAAAAAAGATGAAAAATGTAAATGAATTAAACAGCATTAATTATTTTTTAATAATTCTAAATGTTTTTGTACCATCCTTTTCATTGAAAATTGGTCCTCTATTAAAGTCCGTGTATTGCCTATAATATAGGTTTCTCCTTTTATAATGTCGTCTAACAAGCCAGATAATGCCTGACTGTTTTTTGTTTCAAATATAAAGCCATTTTTGTTATGGGTTATAACTTCAGTGTTTCCTCCAACTGGAGTGGTTATAACGGGAATGTTGGCCGCTAGACTTTCTAAAATGGATAGGCTAAAACACTCCATGTGGGTAGGTTGAATTAAATAATCATAATGTTGATAAAGGGTTTTTAAATGGGATTGACTGCCTTTAAAATGGAGAACAGATTCTAAATGATGGTTTGAAACTAAATGAAGCAATTCGCTTTTATAAGGACCATCACCATAAACATCAATACTTAATGTCGCTTTAAATTCTTCAGACAATAAACTTACAGCGCTAATTAAATCCTGAATGCCTTTAGATTCCCGTAAATGGGAAACCACTAAAAACTTTGGGTTTTTTCGACGTCTTTCAGTAATCTTTGGGATGATGGTATCCATATAAACACCATTATAAATAGTTTGGGTTTTTGGTTTTATATGGTTACCAAAATCATGTAAAATAGCCTGACTGGTATAGTTGGAAACCCCAATAAACACATCCACATATTTTGAATACAACATGCCTTTTAAACGTTTTTTAAGTCGCTTTTTAAGTGGATAACCTTTTAATGGCCTTGGATTGTGGTCTACCGCAATGATAATTGCAGTTTGCAGTTTTTTTATGTTGGCATAAAATGAGGTGCACAACTCTACAAAATGCGTGATAATATGTGAATACTGAACTTGTTGAGTTTTAATATGATTTAGAAAATGTTGTTCTAAAGGATGGTTCTCTGAAGGAGAAATTTTGAAAGCCGCATAATCACCATGAGCGCTTGTATTGGGGAAAAACCAATCAACTTCAATATGCTGTCCTTGGCAAGCTTTATTAAAAGCCCAGAAAAAATAATCCATACCGCCTACTCTACTTTCAAGAAGTTCGTAGTTGCAAATCACAGCAATATGCTTTCTTATTTCGCCCATTCTTTTAAACTTAACACGACTTGTTTATTAGTGTCTTCTAAAGATACACCAACTTGCTGTATTATAAAATTTTTGCGATTTTCTGAGTCTGTATCGTTATTTAAATATTCTGAAATAGCCTGAAGTAATTGCGCTTGATCTTTTACAATTTTTGAAGCTTTACTGTCCACCAAATGCTGAATATGGGCATATCCTAAAAATCGTTGGTCATCATACAAACCGTTACTAGCATTTCCGAAAATAGGATTGATAACAGGTTTATCAAACAGCATAAAATCTAAGCTCATGGTAGAAAGCATATTGATATTCAAATCTGAATATTCCAGTAAAGCTCTTAATTGTTTCACATCCTCAAGGGTTGGAATACGTTGAGACCAAGATTCTTGATGATTTGATCGTACTTGATTCCATTTTGGAAAATTCCACTTAATGAATGGAAACTTTTCAACTAAAGGATTAAATCGAATGGGGTCTTCGGCCGGGGATGTTCTAACAATAAAATTAACGGGTTCTATACGCTTCTCTACCATGGCAAGAGCAATAGTTTCTATATAAAGCTCATCATTTTTACTGGTAGAAATATCGCCACAACTAAAACAAATCGTTTTTAAATGAGTCTCTAGATTGAATTCTGATAGAAACGCTTGCTTTGACATTTTATATTCAGGCATCACGTAGGGTACAAATTGTGGCGTGCCAACAACTTTAATCTGTGCTTCTTTTATGGATATGTAAAACTGTAATAAGTCTTGTTTCATTAAATCGCTCCACACCAAGTAATAATCAAAATTGGATGCCATTCTACCTTTTGATGCCAAATTATCCCAGCTGAAAATAAAGGCGACGGTGTTCAGTTTTAATTGTTGTGCCGCATAAACCAACGGTGCTATGTATGGTGGACGCTGATGGGTAAAAAACAACAAGCTAAAAGACTCTTGTTCTAAAATAGAACTATATGTTTTTGTGATGTTATGATTTGAAAATGTGAGATTTTGCAATTTTTGAAATTGTTGAATACAAAACTCAGAGTGAAATAAAGAGGTGAACCTATATATAAAACGCGTTGCATAACCTCTGGTTGTTTTTAGCTTGGAATCATTGGTTTTTAAATTATCCAGAATCCCTAAATTCCCTTTTTGGTGCATTTTAAGATGTCCTATTTCCTTAGCTTTCCTGAAAAACCATGTTTTAAAGGTTTCTTCAAAAACATCTAATTCAATCACCCGAATGTTAGTGTGAGACGCATATACTTCCTTTGGTAAGCATGATAAAATAACAACCTCATCGAAAGTATCTTCAGTATATTGTAAAAAATCACTTAAAATAAAATTTCTAAAGCCAACACCATCGGTAATTACCAATCCTAATTTTTTCATGAAAGTGCTCTAAATTGTTTTTGATGATTCGTCTTCCAAAGGGATTCCGATTTCAAAACGTTTAAAAATTCTTCGGCACTGTTTCCATTTCCAAAGTCTGTCATTTTTTCTAAAACAACTTGTTCAGCGGTTTCGATACCTTTTAAAATAGCATCAACTTTATAATCCGTATTAATAATAGCACTAGAAATACTTCTATTGTGTTGCCGTGTACCAATATTAACCGTAGGAATGCCGTAATAAGGTGCTTCGCGTACACCCGCACTGCTATTGCCTATGATAAAACTGGAATGTTTCAATAAGGTTAAAAAATATTCGAACCTAATGGAAGGAAACACCCTGAAATTTGGATGATTTAAAATATTCTGATAGGTATCCAAAATGGTTTGACTTCCCATGTCGTTATTCGGATAAATAACCACATAGTTTTTACTACTCGTTTTTAAAGCATTTACAAACTCCTTTGCATAATGCTCCATTTGAATATGCTCTGTAGTCACCGGATGAAACATGGCAACGCTATAGGTTTCGAATGGAATATTATAATACGTTTTAACAGTTTGTAAATCTGGTAACGAATTTGAAAACATCATATCAACGTCTGGAGAACCAATGCTATAAATAGATTCTGGCAATTCCCCCATTTGTTCTAATAAGGACTTCGCTTTGTCATTGGACACAAAATGAATATGACTCATTTTACTGGTAGCATGACGCAACAATTCATCGATAGTTCCAGATAATTCACCACCTTCTACATGGGCCACCAAAATATTATTCAAGCTACCTACTATGGCTCCTGCCAAAGCTTCAACACGATCACCATGAACCACAATTAAATTGGGCTGTGTGTCTTTTACAAATTCAGAAAAACCGGTGATGGTTTTGGCCAAGGTTAAATCCATACTGGCTTCATGGGTATCATTTCTATAGGTTGAAATGTTTTTAAAACCACAACGCTGCACTTCAATAAGTGTTAAACCATAATTTTCAAGCATATGCATCCCCGTAACAAAAATATGGGTTTCAAAATCTTGATGATTTTCAAGGATTTGAATAAGCGGTTTCATTTTACCAAAATCGGCTCGCGTACCTGTTAAAAAGGCTATTTTTTTCTGCATGCTTTTTGGTTGTTGGTTTAAGATAATAAAAATTCTTCTAATGATACATTGTGAATTCCACTATAGGTGTTACCTAAAAAAGCGTCATAAGTCACCACGGTTTTGGGATAATTATCGGGTATGGCCTTTAAATTTCCAAACTCTCTTTCTAATGTCTTGGCATCATTTATAGTCAATGCTACCTGAAAATATTGCGTTTCACCTTGTTTTTGGGCTACAAAATCGATTTCATTTTGGTG
>Ga0210021_1003473_pt1 | contig 12715 bp, 14 predicted proteins | sample CryGeymeta201517_FD_183981 | JGI IMG/M metagenome (GOLD analysis project Ga0210021, IMG submission 183981) | Groundwater microbial communities from Crystal Geyser aquifers in Utah, USA - Crystal Geyser metaG 2015-17 (SPAdes) (version 2) | ecosystem: Environmental > Aquatic > Deep subsurface >... | reverse complement strand
AAACGCTAATTATTCTGGCTGGTGCTTATTATATTTTTACTTTGTCTCAAACATCAAAATTGGAGGGATCACCTAATTTAATAGCAACACCAATTATTAAAGATAAAATTGTCCCTAAAAATGAAACTTCTAAAATAAGTGGCAATATGACAACTGATTTATCGGCTAGCTCAAGTAAGGATATAAAGAACAATTCAGCCAATGACTACGGTATGGAGTATCCGATAGTTGATAATGATCCACAAGTTAGGTGATATGACTGATTAATAATGACAATGACCGGATTACCGATTATTGCGTCACTAAAATAAAAAGTTAATTAAATTAATTTTCTAATGATAATCTTTTTCGGCGTAAACAGAGACAGTGCGTCGCATCCGGGCTTTGCCTTTTAGGACATGTTTGTGTGAACGATAGACCTTGTGGATAATAAATTTTTCAGCTAGAAACTTGGTTAAAATTTCTTCGGTATAAACATATTCGTCCACACCAATAACTGGGTGGATATAGGTATTTTCCTCTTTACTGGGGAATTCTCGCAATAGTCGCCTAGTATGGAGATCACCATCAGCCAAAAATGTTTTCATAAAAAGAAAACCACCAGGCATTAAAACCCGATATATCTCATCGCGTAAGGTCAGGCGTTCTTTTTCGTTTAAAAAATGTGATGTCATCATATCTAGCACTAAACTTTGGGAGTTATCTGGCACTTCCAAAGGTCCGGAGATACTACGAGCAGTATAGGTGATTGGTAAATTAGCAGATGCTTGTTTGGCCTGGTTGATAGCTTCCTTAGAAATGTCGTAACCAATTCCAAGTAAGGAAAAGTTACTGCTCAAAAATACAAGATTACGACCATTTCCACAACCAACATCCAAAACAGATTGACCAACTCCTAATATATCACCGCGATTACGGCGAATCACAAAACGGGTAAATTTTTCCAAATCTTCACTTTGCTCTGTTGAAAGTTTAAGGTGTCCGGCATTCTTGTATTCACTATCCCAAAAGGTGGTGCCGTGTAGTTTTCTTTTTGGTTTTCTAATAAAAGGGCGCTTGGTCATATAATAGTCAGTAATTTAAAATTAGAGCATTATTTTAACTATTTAGCAATATTTTTCAAATCCTGTGATAATCCTGTGATAATTAGAAATAATTCACTTTTGTATAGTAGAATGGTAAAAAATAATTGGATTTAATTTATGACAGAGCCAAATAAAATCAAGCGAGTTAAAACTCTGTTTCATAGCCAATCAAAAAAGGTATCCTGGGAGGTGAAGTATGCTTTTGGAGCGGGGCTTTTTTTAGTAACTAGCTTATTTGTAATTGACCATCTGACTTTATTTAATATAACTTATCAACCGTTAGTAGTAGCTAAAATAACTGATAACCAAGAAGCCACTTCAACTTCAACCATTTCGTCACCTACAGTCCTACCAATTCTTGATCTTGAGGCCTATAATCGGAAATTGTTGTCATTGGCCAATAACGGATTATTAGACCTACTGCATGCTACCACTACCACCGCATTAGTTGCTTCATCTACAGCTAGTACTACTGAAAAAGTACTGAAAACAGTAATACCACCGACCGCAACTGAGTTGGCATCAAGTACGAAGAAAAATTGGCCAGCGAAAGCGGTTTATCCAAAGGTTCAAGCTCTTTTACCATTTAATCGGATAGTGGCTTATTATGGTAACTTTTACTCCACCAAAATGGGAATTCTGGGAGAATATCCAGCCGATGAAATGTTGGAACGATTACTGACTGAAGTAAAAAATTGGGAACGAGCTGATCCGAATACTCCAGTTATACCAGCCATTGATTATATTGCTATGACGGCTCAAGCCAGTGCTGGAGAAGATGACCTGTATCGTTTTCGGATGCCAAAAGATCAGATAGAATATGCGATTGAATTGGCCAAAAAAGTAAACGGTATTGTGATTTTAGAGGTACAGGCTGGTTTGGCTAATTTACAACAAGAGATTCAATCGCTGGAGCCGTATCTTAGTTTACCAGAAGTACATTTAGCGATTGATCCAGAGTTCCATATGGTGACTGGAGCCCGACCAGGCACAATTATCGGCACTGTTAATGCTAAAGAAATCAATCAAGCCAGTGAATATTTGGCCTCGTTAGTTTTAAAAAATAATTTACCGCCAAAGGTTTTGGTGGTACATAGATTTACTTATGCCATGGTCACAAATTCTTCTTTGATAAAACCTTTACCAGAGGTGCAAATAATTATGGACATGGATGGTTGGGGTGAACCTGCCAAGAAGTTTGGCACCTATAATCAGGTGATTGAACCAGAGCCAGTGCAATTTACTGGATTTAAGTTGTTTTATAAAAATGATCTGAAACCACCAAGTACACACTTATTAACACCCGAAGAAGTATTGAAATTGTCTCCGCAACCAAGTTTTATTCAGTATCAATAGTTTCAACTATTAAGTTTTTTGTAGCAGGGGAACTTTTTTGGGCCAGTTTTTCTAAAAATAAATACTTCTATATATAGAAGTATTTATTTTTAGAGTTTTGGGTGGATACTCCTAGATGGTAGTTTGCATGAGTTAGGGGATTGTTGTTAAATAGTTTGCTATAATATCTTATCTATGAAAAATCCATGGTTAATTATTGGTGTGATCTTGTTCGTACTTATTGGTGGTTCAGTTTGGTATGCAACTGTTGTCTCAAAGTATAATAACGAAGGAGTGGTTTTAACAGAACACCTTAAAGGTAATCTTAAGGCAACAGTGACATTGACAGAATATAGTGATTTTCAGTGTCCGGCCTGTGCTCAATTTGAGCCAGTAGTGGCAGAACTGCTTGCCAAATATGGCGACAGTATTAGTTTTGAATATAAACACTTTCCTCTGATACAACTTCATCCCGTGGCTCTTCCCTCGGCCGAGGCTTCAGAAGCAGCTGCAGTACAAAACAAATTTTGGGAGATGCACGACAAATTATTTGAAAATCAAGAAGTTTGGTCAAAAAGCCCAACTCCAAATAAATATTTTATTCAGTATGCAGAAGAAATTGGATTAGACCTAAAATTATTTAAGCAACATTTGCGTTCATCGCTGATCAAGGATAAAGTGCAAACTGAATATAAAGAAGCCCTACAACTTGGTTTTACTAGTACTCCCAGCTTTTTATTAAACGGCAAAAAAATGAATATTGCTACTTATCAGGATTTTATAGAGCAAGTTGGAAATGCTGTCGATCCAAAGGTAGATCTGAATGCAATAACCAAAACTGCAAAACCACTGGTGGACGATGAGGAAACAAAAAACATTGCTTCAACTACGAATTAGTAAAATAGGTAGTAAAAATTATCGCAAATAAATAACCCGCCAATGAATTTTTTGACAGATGACAATTATAATGTGTAATGTTTGGAGATATTATTATATGTGTATAATATCAGGTGCAAATAAATTATTTGCAGAATAAGTTTTAGCGTATTAAGAAATTATATGACAGATCAAATTGTTGAAGAAAAAGACGACGAGGTAGTTGATGATCTAAATGATGGTGTTGAAGATGACGATAATGTTGAAGATGATGACGATGATGCTGATGATGCTGAATAGCAAAAATTTGTCTTGAAAATACCTTTGGTATTTTTGTTCAAATTAAACAAAAAACAAAATGCCCGGCATTTTGTTTTTTGTTTGTTAGACTGATAGACTGATGGTATTTTTTTTTGTTTTTGCGTAAAGGTGGGGAAGCGGGGCGAGCAAAGCTCGCCCCGCTTTGCTATGATACTATCATGATTCGCACACGAGACTTTTTGCTTTTTCTTATTTCGGTGGCTTTTTTGATTGTAGTGATTGGGGTAGAGTTTATAAAAGATACCAAGGAAGTTTACTTAAATAATAATCACAAGTCATTTACTTTTTCTACGGCAGATACTAATAATCCTGTCACATTTACTGCTACAGTAACTACTGCTCCTGATACCAGAGCCGAAAAATTAGTTGCACTAAGACAGGCATTGACTGAGCAAGATTTAATTATTTCCAAACCAGAACCAGAAGAACCAACAACTACTGATAAAATCGCTATTAAAAAAGATGAAGTTATAATGCCAATTAATTCTATTCAACTTTGTAAGAATTATCATCCCGCTTTTATTCCTTGGACAACCGCCAAGATTTTAAGTGAAGAGCGCGAAGGAGTAAGAGTTTTTTATTCTCTTCCAATGGTTAATGCTGTTGGTACTAGCACTCAATTTGAATTAGAAACAGTCCATGCCGTTTTACCTATTCGGGAAATACCATCTAACAAACCATTGTGTATTAGTGGCGATGTTATTGGTATTGCTAAGGATGGATCATTAATTAAAAATAACGAACAAAAAATATATAGTGTTTTTGGTGAGACAACTATAATTGGTTATGCCTTAGATGGTTTTCCAATTTATGGATTATCCCAAAATCACCAAACAGATGTTTGTGGGGGAATTATGATTGACGGTTCGTATCGTTATTATTTAAATAAGGATAGGGAAGGAATACTGGGTTGTTTCTCGGGAATTCCAGCCACTTTATAAAAATATATGTCCACTCTTGTTTTTGATATTGAAACCATTGGTGATAATTGGGAAGAATTAGATGAAACCACCCAAAAAATTCTGACCCGTTGGGTTGATAAAACCACTAAAGATGAGGCAGAGCATTTTTCCCTAGTGGAAGATATAAAAAATGGTTTGGGTTTTTCTCCTTTTACTGGTCGGGTGGTTGCAATTGGTGTCTATGACATAGAGAGGGCGCAAGGAGCGGTTTATTATTCTGGGGAAGGTACGGAGGACAATGAAAAAGATGGAGATTATACCCTAAAACAGCGCTCTGAAGTAGATATGCTGGCTGATTTTTGGGAGGGAGCGAAAGGTTACGATACATTCGTTACCTACAATGGGCGTGGTTTTGACGTGCCTTTTTTAATGCACCGTTCGGCCGTTTCAAAAATCAAACCAACGGTAAATATGATGGAGGGGCGATATCCTTACCAACAAAAATCCTGTCGGCATGTTGATTTACAGGATGAGATGACTTTCTTTGGGGCAATGTATCGTAAACCTAGTTTGCATTTGTGTTGCCGAGCCTATGGTATAGAAAGTCCTAAGATGGCTGGAGTGTCGGGTGATGATGTCGCGGAACTTTTTTTGCAAAAAAAGTTCCGCGACATCGCCCGCTATAATGCCAGAGATGTTATTGCCACCACCGCCCTCTACAAAAAATGGCAAACTTATTTCGCCCCCTTACCAGTAGACGAAACCATTGATTTTTAGCGAAATGTAGTGTTAAATATTGTCAGACACTGATTAAAAGGAGACTGAAAATGGCTATCATGCTTAAACATTGGCTTAATCTGCGGTATCGGCCGTGGTTGCGCAGTGTTCCGAAGGAAGTCTATGTTCTTTCGGTGGAACCACAGAAGGAATACTGTAGTGAGAAATCATTACAGTTGCCGACAAAAGACATGTCGGGAAAATGGCGCAAATCCTGGCCGTGGGTGATTGTTGAAGTAAATATAAAAACAAATGAGTGGTACTTACCCATCTATCGTGAGCATCATGATAGGTGGAGAACACACCTACTGCCACTCAAAAGCCAATTTTTGGCCTTCAGAGTTGGTGAGGAAGGGGTCAGTTTTGCTTTTGAAAAAGTAACCAAGTGGGGGAGGTCTACGGGTGAATATCTTGATTCTTCCTGTGTTCGGTTGTTACCCTTTCACCTTACTTTTTCGCAAATAAGCAAGGCTGAGAATGAACTTGAATCAAGTATAATCCTTGTTTGAGCATGACGGAGACACGCCAAGGTGGCGTGTCTCTAAAATTTGTTATACTCCATAAATCTTATGATATAATTTTATAATAAAGTCATGAAAAAATTTCCCGAGGGGTTTTATTGGGGGGCGGCCACGTCTTCTTATCAGGTAGAAGGAGGAATAGAAAATTGTGATTGGGCCAAAGCGGCACGTGAGGGTCGGGTTCCAGTTTGTGGGCAAGCTTGTGATCATTACCATCGTTACGAAGAGGATTTTGATATTGCCAAATCACTTGGGCATAATGCACATCGCTTTTCGCTAGAATGGGCGAGAATAGAACCAGAAGAAGGAAAGTTTAATCTCGAAGAGATTGAACACTATCGACAAGTGCTCCGGGCACTTCATAGTCGTGGAATGACACCTTTTATTACTCTCTGGCATTTTACTTTACCATTGTGGTTTTCTGAGTCTGGTGGTTTTGAGCGTAAGGATTCTCCGGAAATATTCGCTCGCTATGCTGAGTTTGTTGTTAAACAGTTGGGTAGCGAGCTTGGCGTTGTCTCTACCATTAATGAACCGATTGTTTTTGCTGGTTTGGGATGGCTAAAAGGTAATTGGCCTCCATTTAAACAGCATCCGTTTGTCATTGAAAAAAATCAACTTACTTACTCAGGCGACAGAAACACAGCTCGTCCGAGTAGAAGTTGGTGGAATTTTGTTACTTACTTTAAGGTGGTGAATAATCTGATTAAAGCACATAGACTTGCCTATGATGCTATCAAGTCAGTAGCACCGTATTTGGATGTAAATTTGGTACATCATGTAGTGGCTTACGATGCTAATCATGAGTGGAAGAATCGCCTTCGGGTCTATATCCAGGATTTATTTGTCAATCAATATTTATTAAAACGAGTTTATAAAAAATGTGATTCACTTGGTCTTAATTTTTATCATTATGTGAAATACGGTGATCGGCCAATCTATAAAAAAACTGATATGGGTTGGGAAATGGTACCAGAAGGAATCTATAACGCTATAAATGTCTTATGGCGTTATCATTTACCGATTTATATTTGTGAAGCGGGAATTGCTGACGCTGATGATTCTGATCGAGCAGAATATATTACCAAAGAAGTCTCGGCTACCTGGCGAGCAATCAGTGAGGGGGTGATGGTTAAAAGTTTTATTTATTGGTCTCTTTTAGATAATTATGAGTGGGCTTTGGGATTTGAGAAAAAATTTGGCTTAGTAGAAATAAACTACGACACACTGGAACGCACCATTCGTCCTTCCGCTTACGTGTATAAACAAATTTGTGAGACCAATGCTGTAGTAGAATAGACTTACCATGGTCTGGATACTTTTAGCTACGGCTGGTCAGTTTATCAATGCTGTTGTAGTTTATCTGGATAAGTACATTGTGACCGATGATAAGGCCTTGCCTCGTCCTTTTGTCTATGCTTTTTATTCCTGTCTTTTAACTGGCGGTTGGGTGGTGATTTATTTTTTGGTCTTTATTCCTAGTTTGGCAGATATAGGTTTGCCAAATTTACAAAACATATCCTCCCCTACGATTCAAGTGGTTTCTATGTCTTTTTTAACCGCCTATACCTTTTTTATGGCCTTAGTTTCCATGTTTACTGCTCTACGCAAGGCAGAAGCGGTCAACGTCATGCCAGTTGTTGGAACAATTTCCGCTTTAGCTTCTTTTGGGATGAGTTATTTATTTTTACAAATACCACTTACTACCAATTTTATTTGGGGAATATCGGTATTATCTTTAGGTACTTTACTGGTAGCGCAAACTCTCCCTAAGATGGAAACAATAATTCATGTTATTCACAGTGGAATTTTTTTCGCCCTTCATTACATTACAATGAAGGGTTTATTTTTGGAAACAAATTTTGATAACGGTTTCTTTTGGTCCAGAATTGGTTTTGTCCTTTTTGCTCTGTCACTTTTGTTGGTCCCTGTCTATTATGAGAAAATACGCGAACATACCATTACTCTTTCATTGCGAACTGGTTTGTTAATGGTGATTACCAAGATTTTGGCTGGAGCCTCTGCCTTCCTTATTCTTAAGGCCACCGATCTTGGTGACGTAGCTGTAGTGCAGGCATTGGACGGAGTTAAATTCGTCTTTATTTTGTTAATTAGTATTTTCTTTGGAGCATTACTGCCTGACAGCGTGGTAGTGCATGTCACTAAACCTCGAGAGGTCATTCAACGTTTGTTGTATGTTTTGATTATTGTGGTCGGATATTTTATTTTGTTTATGTAATTTATGAATTTACTTCGAAAAATTATATTAGGTTTAAGTATCGTCATAATCTGTCTTGTAGTCGGATTATGGTTCTTGGCCAACAAATCAGTACCAGCACAAATTACTTATGGTATGTCGTTCAATACTTTTTATGCCACCGAGCTTGGTCTTGATTGGAAAAATACTTATGACGCTATTATAGATGATTTAGGAGTTAGACATTTACGCTTGGCCGCCCATTGGCCTATGATTGAACCAGAAAAGGACACTTTCAATTTTACCGAGCTTGACTATCAGGTTGAGAAAGCGCAAACAGTTAAGGCCGATGTTATTTTGGCCGTTGGTCGTCGTCTACCGCGTTGGCCAGAGTGTCATATTCCCCCCTGGGCTAAGGAAAAAAGTTGGACTGAACAAAAAGCAGAAATTAATGATTATATCACTAAGGTGGTAGAGCATTATCGGGATAATCCGGCAATTATTTATTGGCAAGTTGAAAATGAACCATATTTAGGAATGTTTGCTTTTGAAAACTGTAACCAGTTGGATGAAGAATTTTTGCTGGCCGAGATTGCTTTGGTACACGAGCTTGATCCTAAAAGACCAATTTTGGTGACCGACAGTGGTAACCTTGGTACTTGGGCTGGTGCTTACAAAAATGGTGATGCTTTTGGTACTAGTGTTTATGTCTATTTTTGGAACCCAGATTTAGGACAATTCAGAACAGGCATTCCAGCTTGGTTTTATCGGGTTAAGGAAAAAGTTATGGCTTATAGATATGGTAAGAAGCCGACATTTTTGATTGAGCTTTCCGCTGAACCTTGGTTAGTAGAACCACTTCTAAAAGTACCGCTCGCGGTTCAAGATGAGCGGATGAATTTGGAAAAATTTAACGAAATTTTATCTTATGCCACAAAAACCCGTTATGATAAACAATATCTTTGGGGAGCAGAGTGGTGGTATTGGTTACTATTGCAAGGTGATTCAACAATGTGGAATAGAGGAAAGGAATTGTTTCGGACAGAAAATATTATCTAAAGTTATTTTTTAGTCATGAATATTTAATGTTATAATATCTAAACAATTGATATGATATTTTGGCGTTTTTTCTTTTCTTTTCTTTATCTTCGTAACTGGCACACTGGTCAATGGGAAATTTCTAGGCCTCGCCTGTTTTTGTTTTTAGCCTCGGTTTTTTTAGTAGTTTTAGCCCTAATTTTAATTGGTTTTTTACAGGCACCTCTTATTTATGAAGCCATCTGAAGGAAAGTTTGACTAATTTTGTGTTATAATTCTCTTTGTAATTAATTAATCAAGTTTAATTTTTTGATATTATGTCAGTAATCGCCCGTTTTCGTGCTCTTCCAGATAATGATAAGGCTGCTTTGGTAAAAAAATTAATGCAAAATGGTACGCCAGATTTTGATTATTTTTATCTTATCGGGCTATCAACATTAATGGCTACTTTAGGTCTACTGTTAAACAGTAGTGCAGTAGTAATTGGTAGCATGCTAATTGCTCCGTTAATGTATCCTTTGTTAGGAGTTTCACTTGGTTTAGTAATGATGGATCAGAATATCTCAATTCTAACTAGAGCTACTTCAACACTAACAAAATCATTATTAATTGGACTTGGATTATCAGTTTTCGCTGCTTTCTTTTTCGGTTCACCGGAAATGTATCAAACGGCAGAAGTCATGATGAGATCAATTCCTAGTCATCTACATCTCTTGGTCGCTATTGTGGCTGGTGCAGCGGTTTCCTATGTAATGGCCCGTCCAGAATGGAGTGATACTCTGCCTGGTGTAGCTATTGCTGTTGCTTTGATTCCACCTTTGGCAGCGATTGGCGTTGGAATTGCTTCATTTGATGCAGAGCTCATTAAAGGTGCAAGCATGATTTTGTTTCTTAATTTAATTGGTATTATAGGAACTGCCGTATTCGTTTTTTTGCTCATGAATTTAGGTGAAAAAGAAAGTGTGGCCAAATCAACTATAAAAAGAGAAGAAATAAAGCTAGCTGAGGAAAAAAATGCCATTGATAAAATTACTCATGATATCCAACAATAAATTTACATTTTTTATGAAACGCACCATAATAGCCCTGTTAATTTTGATGGCTGTTTTTATTCTGAATAATTATCAGGCCAATGCCTCCACCATTGTTAGGTCTGGTAAAATTATTTCAATAAATGAGCAACAGATAATTGATGGCGACTTCTATACGCTTGGTAATTCCGTTATTTTATCTGGTAAAGTCACCGGCGATTTTTTGTCTCTCGCTGGTAACGTAACTATCAATGGTGAAGTAGAAAATGACGTTTTTATTATTGGTGGCGCGGTAGCTATTCATGCCCCAATTCATGGTGATGTTAGAATAGTGGCGGGTGATGTCACTATTGCGGATAAAGTTGATGGTAACATAGCAGTTTTGGGTGGTCGGCTGACAATTTTATCAACGGCCTCAGTTGGTGGCGATGTTTTGTTTTATGGTGGGGAAGTTATGATTGACGGCAAAGTTGCTGGAAAAGTATTGGGTAATGGAGATACTTTTACTATAAATGGGGTGGTGAGCAATGAAATAAATGTCACTACTAGAAAACTAAGTTTAGGTGATCAGGCCAATATTGAATCTAGTATTCAATATATCGGTAGCACTGATTTAGTGCGGACGCCGGGTGCTATTGTAGTCGGTGACATTACTCATAATGATGCGGAAACGAAAACTAATTCTAATTTACCTCTACGGAATTTTGCGATCACTTTCTTGATATCTCTATTTACTACTTTAAGTTTATATTTAGTATTTCGTCATCCGCTAAAGCAATTTACTACTAATAGTGTTAAATCTTTTAGTATCAAGATTTTACTCGGTTTTGCTACCATTTTTATAATACCAATTGCCGTCAGTATTCTACTGGCTAGTATTTTGGGATTGTTTGTTGGTCTAATTGGATTACTCGTCTTTCTTCTAGGGTTAGTTATCACCATACCTCTAATAAACGTGCTGGTGGGAGGATTGATAGCAAAAATATGGTTGAAACGATATGAAGTTAATACTCTTACCATTTTTATCGGCACACTAACTGTACAAATGCTGTTTTTTATACCCTTTATCGGACTATTTGTTTTTGCTGTTTTGTTTTTAGGTACTCTAGGTAGTGTTGTCCTAATAATTTATCAGCAGTTATTACTAAAACAATAATTATTTAACAGGTTTAGTCAAGACTACTGCTAGTCTTTTTAAGTGATATGATGTTTAGGTATGAGAATACTTTGGCTAGTAATTGAAGACTTATTTAAATTTGTTTTTGGTTATAACGAAACTGTTTCTCCAATTTCTATTGTAGTAAGAAATGATTTAACACCAATTAAATTAGAGACTGATTTAAGTTCGCAAAAAAAAATAGTCGTTCCGCGCCAAACAACACCAGCCGTTATCGTCTTGCCGGAAAAAGTAACTAAAGCGGAAAAAAAGATTGAGATACCTAATCAACCAACTATCATGTATGTCTGTGATCCAGGTGGGGGTTGGAGTTTTAAGGAGCCGTATGAGGAATTTGATACAGCTCTTAGTTATTTTCCTTATGGTACTGCGGTCACGGTACTTTCGTTTAAGGGTCGCTATGCCAGAATTTGGAAGTTAAATGATGAAGGTTGGATTCTAAAAGATATTCTGACTCCTAATAAAGAATTAGTCTGGCCGGTGCTAGTGGCAAATCTAATTTATGATAATGAAACTAAAGAAACGAAAAACATCAGATTATTATTAAAGGATGCTTTTGGTGCTGGTCGTTTTTCTCTGCCACTTCAGAGTGGTGAATATATTCTCTATCGGTTGTTAATTGATAATCGTCAAATTGAATGGCCAAATATTAGACCTCGTCTTCCTGGTACTTGGCAAAAAATTCTTAAAGGAAGGGCGGGGGTTCACATGTCGGTTTTTCCGAAAACCGATAGTATTATGGAATGGATAGATGAAAACGGATTGGGTTATTTAGCTTATATTGAAGCTGTTTCACCAGATAATAGGTTATTAATTAGGTCTGTCGGAATTGAAGAAGTTGGCATTCTTACTGAAAAAACGCTAGACGAAGTAACCTGGCACGAACTTCGCCCAGTCTTTATTGAAGTATTATAAATAGGATTGACTGACAAATTGATTTTTTGTCACCTCTTTGAGTCATCCAGCGAACGTGATAAAATATTTGAAATGACACAAATACAAAGACCAGTGGCTTTTTTTGATATTGATGGTACGGTGTTTCGTTCTAGCTTACTTGTTGAATTGGTGGAAGCGCTTGTAAAAGAAGAAATATTTCCTAGCGAGGGTCAAGATGAATATTATGATTTTTATATTCGGTGGCGCAATCGTGAAGGAGCATATGAAGAATACATCAATGCGGTTGTTAAATCATTTTTGCAACATCTAAAGGGTGTTCCTTATGGAGTATTTGCTGATATTGGTAAACGAGTGGTCGCAATTCAAAGTAAACGAGTTTATCAATATACTCGTGATTTAATTAAAACCCTTAAGGCAGAAAATTATTATCTAGTAGCTATTTCACAATCACCCAAAACTATCTTGGATCAGTTTTGTCAGCAATATGGATTTGACAAAGTATACGGAAGAATCTATGAGATTGGTCCACAAGATAGATTTACTGGTTTAATAACTGAT